>OLNI01000052.1_pt1 | contig 113438 bp, 95 predicted proteins | sample 1672921 | NCBI WGS metagenome assembly OLNI01 (sample SAMEA3136737, study PRJEB25190) | human gut metagenome | biome: human gut; feature: human-associated habitat; material: faeces | place: Austria | collected 2013 | reverse complement strand
GTGGAGCGCGACCTTGCCAAGGTCGAGGCCGCGGGTTCGAGTCCCGTCTCGCGCTCTGAAAAATAGGTATCCAGTTGGATACCTATTTTTTTATACAAATTGGTCTTGGTGAGAAAACATGAGCGAGATTACAAATTAATACTATGACATACTTTGAAATATCAGAGAAAAAATATTTTAATTTAATATGTAAATTGTTGCCGCCTCACTATTATTTAACTTTTTTTCGCAGCAGTATGTGTTCCATCAAAAGCGCTACAATCAATCCTATGATCAGTCCGTTGGAGACGATATAACGCAGCATCTGAGGTAATGTCATAAATGCATCCGCATTCAGGAACATAATACCTGCACCAATCATAAAGGAAATTCCGATAATGAAGCCTTCACGATTGGTCAGTTCTACTTTCTTAAATTCCTGAATCCCCTGTTGCAACATCATGGCAAATACGATCATCATGGCAGAATATCCAACTGCCGGAGGAATCGCCGCAAAGAAGGTACAGATTGGAGCAATCACACCAAGAAGCATCATAAAGAGTCCACCGATGATGAAAGGTCCTCTTGCAGCAACTCGTGTCAGTTTGGTAGTACTTGGTGCGGAAGCAAATGGTACGAATCCGGTAACCGGAAATACACCACAAAGTATAGCGGTACAGCCAAAGAGAACCGTACTTCTTTTCACCTGTTTTGGAGTATTTTCTACTTCCAGCAATTCTGACATACCATTCAGACTGGTTGCAAAGTTTGAAAAAAGCATAAATTCACCAATTAGACAGGTAATGATAACACTTGGGTTAATGGTTGGTGTTCCCCAGGCAAAGGGTTGAGGGATGGCCAGGAAACCATTACCGGATGAAATGAAATCCGGTGAAATGCCAAGCGCGTATGCCAGAATCCAGCCGCACACAACACCAATCAGGGTTGCGATGGACTGCAAAAATCCTTTGGCTTTCAGGTTGATCACTAAGATTACTGCGGTTGTGATCAGAAAGACCGCAAGGAATTTTGGCTGGATTGTTTTGTATCCAGAAGAAATACCGGTTGCACCTTTAATGACGGTGGCACTCATCTGCATAACCATGAGGATAAGAAATGTTCCGTTTACAATAGGGGTAAATACTTTAAGAATCTTATCTACCAGTCCGGTCAGGGCAACAATAATAACCATAATACCGGCAATGATCATACCCACTTCCATATTGGTTCGTAAAACGGCAAGATCCTGACCGAAAGAGGTGCAGGTCTCTGCAAGAATGATCAGAAGTCCCATCCAGAGACCGGCTGGTCCATCAATAATAGGATAACGGTGTCCGAGGATTGCCTGCAAAATGGAAATGCCACCGCTGAGCAAGAAAGTTCGCTGCAGCATTTGGGCGATCTCAGCCTGATCAAGACCAAGGTATGCGCCTATGATAACTGGCATAATGGCACTTCCGGCAAGAAAGTAAACCAGATACTGTATACCATAGATGACAGATTGTACGGCAGGAACTTTATCTTCCAGATCATAGAGCATGCCATGTTTGTTTGCAGTTGTATTTGGCTGTGTCTGTTTCATAACATAATCTCCTTTTGTTTAATGTGGTATACCGTGAGTATACAATTTAAAGCTGTAAAAAGCAATACATACCTTTTGGTTACCAGAATAAGTAGTGACTTCATTGCACAATGTGTTTGGAATTAGTATAATAGAAACAACTTACAGTGAAGTATGTATGAAATGCGAAGAGGAAAGTTGGTATGGAAAAAGTTTTATGTATAGAAGATTTGGAAAGAAAATTAGAGCAGTTTCAAATAATATTAACTAATTCGGATAATGTAAAAAAAGATATATTGGAATTGACAGAACAAATGGTTGAAATGGTTGCAAATTATAAAAAAACGCAGATAGATTTCCAATTGATTTGTAATCATCTGAATACGACACTGTTTGTCACGGATGATAGAGGGTATGTTTGTTATGTTAATCCATCTTATGAAGAACGTACTGGGTTAAAGAAGGAGTATATTCTTGGAAAAACGATTTTTGAATTGCAAAAAGAAAACGTCATTCAGTGTGATGTCATTCCGAGAATGTTAAAAGAAGAAAAACCAATCAATGCAATTGGATATGTGGTATCTACAGATTATCGTGGATTTGTGGCAGGGATTCCAGTGAAGGATGAAAACGGAAAATTAAGATATGCAATAACGACAGACTGGGATGTTATGTCAATTATGGAGATGGAAAATCGTCTGAAACAGTTACAAAAAGGAGAGATTCCTGATAGTACAGATGAAGCCGGATCAGTGTCAGTACATACTGCTGATGAGGAGGAAATTTTATATACTAGTGATGTAATGCGGGATTTGATTTCTTTGGCGAAAACGGTAGCCCAGACAGATGTAAGTGTTCTGATTACAGGAGAAACCGGAACAGGAAAAGAACTTCTTTCCAAAGTGATTGTGAAATACAGTTGTCGTGCAGATAATACTTACATAAAAGTCAATTGTGCAGCGATTCCACAGGATTTGTTGGAATCAGAATTGTTCGGATATGAGGAAGGAGCATTTACAGGAGCAAAGCGTGGAGGAAAAAAAGGCGCATTTGAGCAGGCAGATGGGGGAACTATTTTACTGGATGAAATCGGAGAACTTCCTTTTCAGGTACAGGCAAAATTGCTTAGAGTTTTACAGGAAAATGAAGTAAATCGAGTTGGTGGTCAACAGGCAATAAAGTTAAATGTGCGTGTTATTGCAGCAACGAATCGTAATCTGCTTCAGGAAATACGAAATGGAAATTTCAGAGAAGATTTATATTACAGATTAAATATTTTGCCGTTAGAGTTACCACCACTGCGAGACAGATCCGAGGATATTCCTTTTCTGGTGGGAAGATTTTTAGAAGAGTTTGATGAGAAATATAAAAAAATTACTTTGATAGAAGCTGATGCAATGCAGTTATTACGCCATTATGATTGGCCTGGAAATATTCGGGAATTGAGAAATATGATGGAACGTTTGGTGATTCTTGGGAAAGATGGAAGGATTACATGTTCGGAGATTCAGAAAGTGCTTGGAGTAACTGGAATATGTGTATCGACAGATCAGAAAGAAAAATATACGTTAAAAGAGGCTGTAGAACAATTTGAAAAGCAAATGATTCAGAATGCTATTCTTAAGGAAGGAAATAAGAAAAAGGCATCAGAGGCGCTAGGATGTGAAAGAACCACTTTCCTGAAAAAGTGTAAAAGATATGAGATAGAGTAGTATGATTAAGTAAATATTCGAGAGTGAAAAAATTCACATATAAGGTGCGTTTTTTCACTCTTTTTTCTTGCATATAGATACATATGAAAAACAAACGTAGTAGAAATAAGCATAATTACTAAATGAAAGAATTGTAGTGTGAAAATAGAAAGGATTTTTTGGATAAAATATACAGAAAAGTTTTTGCTTGGAAAAGTGGCATGGAATTTGCGAATTATAAAAGTATAAAAATTAGAACCAAAGAAGGGAGAAAAACTATGGAAAAGACAAAAAAAATAGGACCAGTGGCATTGGGTGCCGTATTTATGGCTTACTTTTGCAGTATTACAGCCGTGCCGACAGGAGGTCTGGTGGGACAAGGAGCAAAATTCACCACGGGACTGGCAGGTATGGCTCTGGGATTTGTGATTGGAGCAGTGTTAATTGCACTATCGACAATGATTGGCTATAAAACCGGATTGAAAAAAGATGCAGTCTGGAAGCAGATGTTTGGAAGACAAGGTTTTCGGATTTTTTCATTTGCAGTAGCATTTTGTATGGCATTTTGGGCTTGCTTCGATTTATTTAATGCAGCTCAGGCAGTATATAATATCTTTCCGGAAGGACATAAGAATTTTGGATTTGCACTGGCAATGGTAATTTTACTTGTTGTTACGATTATTGGTGGTGTTTACGGAATGGATGGTGTTAAATTGATTTCTAATATCAGTATTCCAATCGCCATTGTTCTGTTTGTTATTATTTATATTGTATCTGTCAGACATGCCGGTGGACTGGAAGGCCTTATGGCATATCAGCCAACAGAAACTACTTACACAATAGGAACGATTGCACAGACTATGGTTGGTATGTGGATGGCAGGTTATGTAGGAGCAATTGATCTGACTACAGATGCCAAAAATAAAAAATCTGTTATTATTGCAGCACTTTGCGGATCTGGATTTGTATTACTCTGCTTTTTAGTAGGTCAGGTTGGATTTATGGGTACAGGAGTACATACACTTGCAGATATCTGTGCATCTCTGGGCGGAGCAATTTTCCTGATCGGAAGTATTTTCGTTATGATCGCACAGGGAAATACAACACCGGCATGCGATTATATGTACAGTAATTCATTTGCAGCAGTGTTTAATACTACCAGAAAATGGTTTGCAATTATTATTCCATTAGTTGCAGGAGTGATTTCGTTTGTGATTATGTATGGACCAGGCGTTGATTTTATTAATACAATTGTAACTGCAATTGGAACAATCATGGCACCTTTAGTAGCTGTAATGCTTACAGATTTCTATATTGTTCATAAAGGAAAACTTGATATAAAAGAGGAAAAAGATCTTCCGGTTGTTAATGCGCGTCCGGTTATTTGTATCATAATTGGTCTGGCATTTTCCTTTGCACTGAAATTAGTTCCGGCTATTAAATTGAGTACATTTTTAGTATTGATCGTTACAGCTGTTTTATATGCAATTGTTGCAAAAGCGGGTGCTGAGAAGAAGGCTTAATGAGCGAAGTCCAGGCTGAATGGCGAAACTGATCATAAAGACGGATAGATAAAATGATCAGTTTCACCGCAGCATATCGGATAAAAGGAAAAGAGGGAAAACAATGGAAAAGATAATAGAAGTAGGAAGTAAGGGCGGTATGGAAATGCGTACCGGGCAGGTTACAGAGGTAGGCTGTACCGAACGTATCCGCAAATTAAATGGAATTCTTCATGCGGCAAGACCGAATCTGGAAATGCAGAGGACGCGAGTGTTTACGAAATATTTTAAAACCCATGAAAGCGAATCTCAGATTCGCAAAAGATATTTTGCTATGGCAGAAGTATATCGGACATTACCAATTCATATTGAACCGGGAGAACGGCTGCTTGGATGGCAGGGGGGAAAAATACGATGTAATAATTTCAGTATTGAGTCACATGCACATTGGCTGGAGTCAGATTTTGATACATTTGAAACTAGATTATTTGATCCCTGGAAAATTGACGCAAAAGATAAAGAAGAATTAAAAAATGAACATATTCCATATTGGAAGGATAAGACATTAACTTCAAAATTCCGGGCACAGACAAGAGAACCAGATGTTTTGTTATCTTCCGGTTATGTAGATTGCAGTAACTATATATCAAATCCGGGTTCTCATTTTGTACCGGACTATCATGAACTTTTTAAAATCGGATATCGTGGATATTATGAAAAATGCGAAAAGTTATTATCAGATCTGGATTTGATCGATCCGGATAATGTCAGAAAACAGGATTTTTATATTGGAATGATGGAAGTCTGCAAGGGAATTCGCGATTATGGTATTCGATTGCATCAGGCAGCAGACGCACAGGCAGAGAAGGAAGCAGATCCTGAACGTGCAGAGGAATTAAGAACTGCCGGAAAACGAGCAGAGAAAATTTGTTGGGATATTCCGGAAAATTTTGCAGAAGCATTACACGCCGTATGGCTTAATACAATGATGCTGAATGTGGAAGCATCTGGACCGTGTATCAATGTGGGACGTTTGGATCAGCTGTTATGGCCATATTTGGAGAAGGATCTTCAGAGTGGTGTAGAAACGGTAGAGAGTGCTTTGGAATGGATGGAAGAATATAATATTAAATGCTGTAACATTCCGTGGCTGCTTCCGGAAGGATTGGCGCATTGCTTTGGTGGCTATTACCGTTGGACTGGTGGCTATAGTGTTGGCGGTTATGATGCAAATGGAAATGATGCTGTGAATTTATTGTCCTATATTTGTCTGAGAAGTGCACGTGACACACGTACCACAGCACCGGCGGTACATGTACATATTGGAAGTAAGACACCGGAATCGTTCCTGATGGAAGCGGTAAAACTTGCAGCAGAAGGACTGGGGCATCCGTCATTCTTTGACATCGACAGTGTTTATAACATGATTCAGTATAACGGTGCCGGTCTGAATGGGGCAAATAATCTTCCGTTAAAATTGATTCGTGAGCGTGCAACAACGGTAGGCTGTGTGGAACCGAAGATTGAAGGTTACTGTTATGGACATACAAATGCAAATATTACAAATCTTGGAAATACAGTCAGTCTGACTCTGACAAATGGTATTTTGCCTGAAGGGTGTCCGGGATATGGAGCCGGTACAAGAATTGGCTGTGAGAGTGGTGATCCGCGTGCGTTTAAAACATTCGATGAATTTTATGAAGCATTCATGCGTCAGTACAAGTATCAGATTAATCTGTGTCAGGAGCATATGCTTGTAGCGGAACGTTTGCTGGCAGAAGAACATCAGATGCCACTTTTTACTATGATGGCAACGAATGCAATTGAAAAAGGTATCGATGTTGTTGCCGGTGGAGCTATGTTAAATTCAGGTCCGCATTATATGCTTACCGGTGTTGCAGATATGGGAGATTCCCTTGAAGTAGTGAAAAAACTTGTCTATGATGATAAAGTGATTTCTATGGATGAACTGTTGAAAGCTGTTGAAGCGGATTTTGAAGGATATGAGGAAATTCGTCAGATGTGCCTCAATGTACCAAAATATGGAAATAATATCGATGAGGTTGATATGCTTACATCGAAAGCTTTGCAGGATTGTGCAGAATATTGTGCAACATTGAAGTGTGGAAGAGCCGGAAACTATTCTTCAGCAGGAGTTCAGCCAACGCAGACAAATGTAGCAATGGGAGAGATGTGTTGGGCACTTCCGTCAGGACGAAAAGCTTTAACCCCATTAGCAGATACACTCTCAGCAGAACAGCATATGGATGTGAATGGTCCGCTGGCAGCGATACAGTCATATGGTAAAATTAATCACAGTGCATGCACGAATGGAACAATTTTGAATATGTGGATCAGCAAAACTGATTTAATTGCAGAATAAGAAGGGGTGATTATTCATGAAATGCTATGATGTAAAAAAAGTTGGTATAGATGCATTACTTCCAGATCCGGAAGAAGAACATTATAAATATCAGGGAATCAACAAGATGGCGTCATTGATCAGGACAGCGTTGTGTGATGAGCATATTCATCATATGCAGTTTAATTGTCAGGACAAGAAGGTACTTCTGGATGCACAAAAACATCCGGAAAAATATCCGACATTGATGGTCCGAGTAGCTGGATATAGTGTATATTTTACAGATCTTGGAAAAGAAGTTCAGGATGATATCATTAATCGTACGGAGCACCATATATGACAGGTACTATTTTTGATATCAGTCATTATATGTTGGAGGACGGACCGGGAATCCGTACCAATGTATTTGTGAAAGGATGTCCATTGCGCTGTAAATGGTGCAGTAATGCATATGGGTTGGAAAAGAGAATACAGCTTTCTTATAAAGCTCAGAAATGCGTGGGGTGTGGAAAATGTATTCAAATATGTCCTGAAAATGCGATTACATGGAATGAAAAAAAAAGTGTTGTTGTCCAGAAATTTGAAAAATGCAGACAGTGCCTGCGTTGTGTACAGGTATGTAATTTTCAGGCACGCGCTCAGGTTGGCATAGAAAAAACAGTTGAGGAAGTCGTAAAAGCTGTTCTTGATGATAGAATGTTTTATCGTCGTAGTGGCGGCGGTGTTACGTTATCTGGCGGTGAAATATTAGGTCAGGCGGACTTTGTCGGCGAGATTTTGAAAAAATGTGTTTATTATGGTATTCACACTGCTATTGAGACAAGTGGCTATGGAAAATGGGAAGATTTAAAACGAATTCTTGGTTACACAAAGCTTGTTTTTTTGGATTGCAAATGTATGAATCGGGAAAAACATAAAGCACTTACAGGAGTAGGCAATGAAATAATTCTTGAAAATATAGTGAAGACAGCTCAGTGGTGTGAAAAACATGGAAAACAGTTGATTATACGTTTACCGTTGATTCCAACATTAAACGATGATGATATAAACGTACGCGATACAGCAAAGTTTGTGAAAGAATTGCGTGGAAAACCGTTATTAAATGTGCTTCCATACCATAATTTTGGAGCATCCAAGTATGAAACAATTGGAAAAAGATATCCGACAGAGGATTTGCAACCACAAGAATCAGAAGATATGCAGCGAATAAAAAAGATTTTTGAGGAGGTTGGAGTCAGATTTTCTGTTGGAGGATATAATATTTAGAAAATAAAGGGTGAAATAAAAATGGAAAGAAAATATTCTATTACGGTATTAGAATATGCAGTGCAAAGAGGGTTTTCTAACACATTTGTATTTTCAGGTTATTATGGAAATGGTGAACAGACGGATGTTACTTATACAATAAATGTAATTAAAGGCGAGGCTGGAATTATTGTAATTGACACTGGTTATGATGATAGCTACGAAGAACATCGGAAATTAGCTGAAGGAATGAATATTACACAATACCGAAGTCCAGCGAAAGTACTTCGTAAAATTGGAATAGAGCCAGAAGATGTACAATATGTTATTTTAACGCATGCGCATTGGGATCACATGGGAGGTGTAAATTTATTTCCAAACGCAAAGTTTTATATACAATCAGATGAACTTTGTAATTGGATTAAGACAATGTGTCTTCCGTATAAGTACAATACATTAAAGGTTTCCATGTCTAATGTGTCCATAGAAAACTGCATAAATTTGATAAAAGAAAATCGCTTAGTTTTATTAGATGGAGAGGTAGATAATTTGTTTCCAGGTATTAGTATCAGAGTAGGACAAATGGGACATTCTTTTGCAAGTAATATAGTGATTGTAGAAACGGCAGGAAAAAAATATGTCATGGTAGGCGATTGTGCTTATGTAAAAGGAAATATTATGGGAGGAAACGATGATGGTATTTCTATGCCAAATGGATTTGGAATAGGAAGTGCTTATCAGTCAATTCTAACCATGCAGGATATTTTGAAATATGCAGATGGAAAAATAGATAATGTTTTGATCGGACACGAAATGGGAACATGGAATCAATATGAATCTGTATGTACTGGTGATGGATTACATGTTGCTTACGTGGAAAAATAAGTTTCTCAGATAAATAATCGTGAAAATATAAAAGTGTGCGAAGGAATAAAATCGTGTATACTTTTTGTTTGACAATTTATTTTTCATCCCTTATAGTGTGTAAGGTAATAAACGAAAATAAAGTTTGTATAAGGAGGAAACAATTATGATTTCAACACCTTCCGCATGCATCGTTGCAGATAAGGAAAAAGTTGCAAAAGCAGTCCTGATGCCAGGAGATCCGCTGCGCGCAAAATATATTGCAGAAAAATATCTGGAGAATCCGGAATTATTCAACACTGTTCGTAATATGTACGGATATACAGGTACATATAAAGGAAAACGCATCTCTGTTATGGGAAGCGGTATGGGTATTCCGTCTATGACATTATACGCACATGAACTGTATAACTTCTTTGATGTAGATTCTATCATTCGTGTAGGTTCTGCAGGTGCACTTCGTGATGATATGAAAGTACGTGACGTTGTTATCGCTATGAGCGCATCTACAAACTCTAAATTTGATGTACAGTATGGTTTCCCGGGAACACTTGCTCCGACTGCTGATTTTGATCTGCTGAAAGATGCAGTTGATATCTGCAATGAGAGAGAAGCAAGCGTAAAAGTTGGAAATGTATTTACAACAGATGTATTCTACAATGCAGATTCCAATATTCCGTCACTGTGCCGTGATCTTGGAATGCTCTGTGTAGAAATGGAGACAGCAGGAATTTACTGGGAAGCAGTAGCTTCTCATAAGAAAGCTTTAAGTATTCTGTCTATTTCTGATCATATGTTCCGTCATGAGGAACTGACTGCTTTAGAGCGTCAGGAGTCCTTTGATGAGATGATTGAGATCGCACTTGAAACTGCATGGAGAAGTCTGTAATAGCTTCTTTTGTGGTCAAGATTTAGGTTGTGAAAGCGTCAGTCATCAATCTTACCTCTGCGGCTAACAATCGCTCGCCGAGGAAAGATTGCCTGACTGGCGCTTAATTTACTTTTCTCAATTTATACCATTCTACTTTTATCATTTGCCAAGAAAAAATAGCAGGAGTTCTTATTAAGACTTAAATGGTAAATTTTAAGCCACCTTAATCAAGAAATTCGGTTGCATGTTTCCGGTACCAAATTGGTAAATGCGTACGCTGACAACTTGGATTTTTCCGCTCTGCAATTTCAATATGATGAAAAAATGATTTCCACATATCGATAAATGGATCTGTCATATCTTCGGTATGTTTTAATCGCTGCAACTCATCTGTAGACAAGGTAGTAAGATAAGTTTCCTGATCGGCAGAATGAATGGCTGCAATGGAACGGATATCATCTATAATGAGCCAGTTTTCCGAAGGCATCCGATCATCAAAAGCAGGATAGAGCAGGGTTAGAATATTCGACTTTGGTTCAATATGTGCGACCAGAACTCCGTCAGGAAGCGCCTGGAAACGAACAATTTCCCGGAATATATGAGCTTCATTCATGACGCTTCGGCTTAATTCAAATACGGCACTGACATAAGGATGCTGCAGCATATCCGTGATTTTATCAGGATAAGCGAATCCAAGAAGCAGGAAGCGATAGATCCGGTCGAGCTTATCCGGATGTTCGGACATAGCACAATGGTAAATCATAATATATGCGGAGAAAGACAGTTTTTTCTGGATGGAACGGACAACTTTCTTCGCTTTTTCCGTATCTGCCTGAATCGGGCGGTATTCACAGAATAATTCCATATCGCCTACTGGTTCTGCTTTCAGACGGATATTCTGATGTCCTTCTTTGGATGCCCATGCATCATAGATACACGTCATCATTGCTTCAAATGTATTTTCACAAGTATAGATCGTCATCATTGCCTCCATAATAATCAAAATAGAGATAGCTGTTCATAAATTTCTCCAGAAGCGGCAATCATATAATTGGCTTTGGCATCGGTTGCCGTAAGCTGTCGGGTAATAAAACTTTCGTCCAAGCGGATCGGTACATGCATTTTTCCGTTACAGGTAATAAAGTATTGGGCACGTTTCAGGACAACACCCATTTTTCGGATACTGTCAAAGGACAGCGGACCGAGCCGGCGGGCTTTCAGAATACGCAGTGCTGATTTTGCACCAATGCCAGGTACACGCATGAGCGTAGAGTAGTCTGCACAGGCAACTTCTACCGGAAACTGTTCCAGATGGCGTAACGCCCAATCACATTTCGGGTCAAGTGCCAGATTGAAATTTGGTCGATCCGGGGTCAGCAGTTCGGAAGCATGAAATCCATAATAGCGCAGTAACCAGTCTGCCTGATAAAGCCGATGTTCACGCAGCAGCGGTGGCAGTGTTCCAATGGCAGGAAGCAGAGCATCTTCATTTAATGGAATATAAGCGGAGTAAAAAACACGTTTCAGGTCAAAATTTTGATAAAGTGCCTGCGTGGTAGATAAAATTTCAAAATCTGTTTCACCGGTTGCTCCGATGATCATCTGGGTACTCTGTCCGGCAGGGGCAAAAGGACGATCCGGATGACCGTACATGTTCTGGGGAGAAGCAGCCGATGTGGACGATATCGAAAATGCATCTAAATCAGTTTTATTATGGTCAGAAAAGCGGTGCTGTGAGTGAACGGAAATGGGAGTGTTTTCTGTCAGCAGCGCATGCATATCTGGGGTAATGTGTGTAAGATCAGCAGTGTTGCGTGAGTTAGTATGCGCGGACGAATTACCAATATGCACAGCATCTGTAAAGATACTGTGATCCAGATAACGGTTACCCCGATGACGCTCCATGGCAGCACTTTTCCCAATAGCAAGCCGATATCCGCTGATTCGCTGCTGCATACTGCGCATGGGAGTCAGAATGGAGGCGCGTGTTTTCTGCGGTGCCAGCATGGAAAGTCCTTCGGCGGTTGGAAGTTCCAGATTGATGCTCATACGGTCAGCCAGATAGCCTGCCTGTTCCAGAAGTTCATCGGGAGCGTGTGGAATCGCTTTTACATGGATATAACCATTGAAGCAATATTTGTTACGAAGCAGGTAAAGTGTTTGATACATCAGCTCCATCGTGTGGGTTGGATTTTTACATACAGCAGAACTTAAAAACAGCCCTTCAATGTAGTTGCGTTTATAAAATTCAATCACCAGCGTACAGATTTCTTCCGGGGTGAAGGTGGCACGGCGGCAGTCATTGTCTGCACGGCTCAGACAATATTTACAATTATAGATGCAGTCGTTGCTCTGTAAAATTTTTAGCAGAGAGATACAGCGGCCATCACCGGCAAAGCTATGGCAGATTCCGGCAGCGCAGGAATTGCCGAGATACCCTTTTTTGCCACGGCGGTCAATGCCACTGGAAGTACAGGCAACATCGTATTTTGCGGCATCGGATAATATTTCCAGTTTTTCGTGTAAAGAAAGTGTTGTATCATAAAGTTCCATAATCTGTTTCACCTCAAATCCGCAGTTATTTACCTCAGTGCTTCATGTTTGGAAAGTTTGAGGCAATGTCTGTGTGTTTTCTATATTGACAATATTTATGTGCTATAGTATTATTTTTAAATAAAATGCAGAACACATGTTCGATTGCAAAAATAGCATAACACAAAAAATGAGAGAATGCAACTGGAAAAACGAACCAATGTTCGAAACACTAACAGCGCAAATGGAATATCACTTGCAATTATAAAACCAGTGTGTTATAATTCAAAAATGACTGTAAGTAGTTGAAGTATACCTTTTTCAAAGAAATTACATGTGACTACATATATATAAAGGAGGAAATTGTCAGAATGAGCGTACAGGTGGAAAAGTTAGAAAAAAATACAGTAAAGCTTACCATTGAAGTTGCAGCAGAAGAACTGGAGAAAGCACTTCAGGAAGCATATAACAGACAGAAGAAAAATATCAGCATGCCAGGATTCCGTAAAGGAAAAGTTCCGAGAGCTATGGTAGAGAAAATGTATGGCGCAGGCGTATTTTATGAAGACGCAGCAAACGCATTAATTCCGCAGGCATATGCTGATGCAGCAAAAGAGTGTGGAGAGGATATCGTATCCAGACCGGTTGTTGATATTACTCAGATCGAGAAAGGCAAACCGTTTATCTTCACAGCAGAAGTTGCTACAAAACCGGAAGTAACACTTGGAAAATATATTGGTGTAACAGTTACTAAAGTAGACGGAACAGTAGCAGATGAAGATGTAACAGCAGAAATCAACAAAGAGCTTGAGAAAAATGCAAGAATCATCAACGTTGAGGATCGTGCAATCGAGAACGGCGATACAGCAGTAATCGATTTCGAAGGATTTGTAGACGGTGTTGCATTTGAAGGCGGAAAAGGTGAGAATCATCCGTTAGAAATCGGTTCTGGAAGCTTCATTCCGGGATTTGAAGAGCAGCTGATTGGTAAAAACATCGGTGATGATGTAGATGTAAACGTTACATTCCCAGAAGAGTATCATGCAGAAGATCTCGCTGGAAAAGAAGCTACATTCAAAGTTAAAATTCATGAGATCAAAGCAAAAGAGATTCCGGAGCTTGATGACGAGTTCGTTCAGGATGTATCTGAGTTCGATACCGTTGATGAGTACAAAGCTGATGTAAAAGCTAAATTAGAAGAGAAAAAACAGAACGAGATCAAACGTGCATATCAGGATGAAGCAATCGATAAGATCGTAGACAAATCCACAATGGAACTTCCGGATGCAATGATCGATACACAGTGCGAGAACATGATCAACCAGTTCGCACAGCAGATGGCACAGCAGGGACTGTCCATGGATCAGTACCTTCAGTTCTCAGGTCTGACAATTGACCAGTTAAAAGAGCAGGTTCGTCCGGACGCTATCACACGTATCAAGAGCAGCCTTGTTCTTGAGCAGATTGCAAAAGAAGAGAACATCGAGATTACAGATGAAGATGTAGATGCTGAGATCGAGAAAATGGCTAAAATGTACAACATGGAAGCTGACAAGCTCAAAGAGTACATGGGCGAGGATGAGAAAGAGAACATGAAACAGGATCTGGCAGTTCAGAAAGCAGTTGAGCTGATCACAGAATCTGTAAAACCTCGTGCAAAAGCAAAAACAAAAAAAGAGAAAGAAGCTGAAGCAGCAGAGGCAGAAACAGCTGAATAATTCTCTGACAGGGCAGGAAAATTAAGTCCTGTATCACAAAGTGAATAATACAAAAGCAGATCGTGCCGGCGAGGCCGGTCTGCTTTTCATGTTTTTTCAGAATAATCGTGATTGATAAAAATATATGTGTAGAAGTGAAAATTCTGAAAGAAAATAAAAAATAGTAGGAGGTAGCAATATGAGTTTAGTACCTTACGTCGTTGAGCAGACAAGCAGAGGCGAGCGGAATTATGATATTTATTCCAGATTGTTAAAAGATAGAATCATTTTCCTTGGAGAAGAAGTAAATGAGACAACAGCAAGCCTGATCGTAGCACAGCTTCTGTTCCTTGAGTCTGAAGATCCGGGCAAAGATATTCAGTTATATATCAACTCTCCGGGTGGAGTGGTTTCCTGTGGTCTGGCTATTTACGATACGATGCAGTACATCAAATGCGATGTTTCCACAATCTGTATCGGTATGGCAGCAAGCATGGGAGCGTTCTTACTGGCAGGCGGAACAAAAGGAAAACGTTACGCACTTCCGAATGCTGAGATCATGATCCATCAGCCGTCCGGCGGAGCAAAAGGACAGGCTACGGATATTCAAATCGTAGCAGAGAACATCCTGAAGACAAAAGAACGCTTAAACCGTATTTTATCTGAAAATACAGGCCAGCCTTACGAAGTAGTAGCTGCAGATACTGAGCGTGATAACTATATGACTGCAGAAGAAGCAAAAGCTTACGGTTTGATTGATGCCGTAATCACAAACAGACAGTAAAATGTAGCGTGGGAGTAAGATTGAATGGCAGGAAGAATAAATCAGGGCGATAAAATACGTTGCTCTTTTTGTAATAAAACCCAGGATCAGGTACACAAACTGATCGCGGGACCGGCAGGCATCTATATCTGTGATGAGTGTATCGAGACCTGCAACGAGATTCTGGAAGAGGAAATGCAGGATTACGAAGAAAATGACCATATGGATATTAACTTGCTGACACCGGAAGAAATCAAGGCATTTCTGGATGACTATGTCATTGGTCAGGATGAGGCAAAAAAAGTATTATCCGTAGCGGTATACAATCATTACAAACGAATTTTGGCAGAGCCGGATCTGGATGTAGAACTGCAGAAAAGTAATATCCTGATGCTTGGACCGACAGGTTCCGGTAAGACATTACTGGCGCAGACATTAGCGAAAATCCTGAATGTGCCGTTTGCAATCGCAGATGCGACCACATTGACAGAAGCCGGATATGTCGGTGAGGATGTGGAAAATATTCTGCTGAAGATCATTCAGGCAGCAGATTATGATGTGTCTAAAGCAGAATACGGCATCATTTATATTGATGAGATTGATAAGATCACACGTAAATCCGAAAATGCGTCTATCACAAGAGACGTTTCCGGTGAAGGTGTACAGCAGGCATTGTTAAAGATTCTGGAAGGAACCATTGCGTCTGTTCCACCACAGGGGGGCAGAAAGCATCCACAGCAGGAACTGATCCCGATCGATACCACGAACATTCTGTTTATCTGTGGTGGTGCCTTCGAAGGCATCGATCGTATTATCGAAAACCGTATGGATCGTGGTTCCATTGGATTTAATGCAGAACTGGCAGGAGAGAATGATAAAAATATCAGTGAACTTCTGAAAGACGCGCTTCCGCAGGATTTTGTAAAATTCGGTATGATCCCGGAGTTTATGGGACGTGTGCCGATCACGGTTTCTCTGGAAGCACTGGAGCGTGAGGATCTGATCCGCATCTTAAAAGAGCCGAAAAACTCTTTGTTAAAACAGTATCAGAAACTGTTCTCCTTAGACGAGGTAGAACTTGTTTTTGAGGATGATGCTTTGGATGCAGTGGCAGATCTGACCATCAACCGGAAGACAGGTGCGCGTGGTCTGCGTGCCATCATGGAAAATGTCATGATGGATCTGATGTATCGGATTCCGTCTGATAAAAATATTAAGAAATGCACGATTACAAAAGATATGGTAGAAGGAAAAGGAGAAGCAATCCTTGAGTATCGTAATGGTGCGATTGAAACTGAGAAATAAAAAGAGGGAAATACAGCTAAAAAGTGTTTTCCGTTTTGCAAGGGCGGGGTCAGATATATGGCGCCGCCCCTTGTAGCATTTTCGTTATAGTACATAATTAAAAGAAAAGAGATGTGCGAGATAGGAAAATGCTTGGAATGTAACAAAGACTTTTGGGAAAGTCTGGAAATAGAGAGAGGAATAACATGGGTGAAATTTTGAAAGAATTACCAGCCGTGATCCTGCGTGGTTCTGTATTGCTGCCGGGGGTGGTATCCCATTTTGATATCAGTGCCCGGAAATCCATTCATGCAGTGGAAGAGGCAATGAACGGAGACAACTGCATTTTTCTGGTAACACAGAAAGATATGCAGACCGAGCATGCGACACAGGATGATGTGTATGCAATCGGTGTCATTGCAGAGATCAAACAGATCGTCAAAATGCAGAATCATGTCGTGCGGGTAATCGTTGAGGCGAAAGAAAAAGCCGAGCTGGCTTATTTTATAGACAATGATGAATTGCTGAAAGCACAGGTTGTGCTGGCAGAGGAAAGCGAAGAAAAAGAAGTGCTTGCACCGGAAGTAGAGGAAGCAATGCTGCGTGCATTGCAGGAAGAATTGCTGAAATATTGTGCTTCCAATCCGAAAATCGGGAAAGAATTGAAAAAGCAGGCAGATGGATTAAATGAACTGCATAGCTTTATCCGGATCGTAGCCGGAAATCTGCCGATCAGTTTTGAAAAACGGCAGAAATTATTAGAGACAGAATCCGTGACAGAGCAGTACGAAGCATTGATGCAGATTCTGCTGTATGAGACAAACATCATGCAGATCAAAAATGAACTGCAGGAAAAAGTCAAAGAGCGGGTAGATAAAAATCAGAAAGAGTATATTCTTCGGGAAGAAATGAAAGTCATCCGGGAGGAACTTGGAGAGGATAATACCACCTCCGATATCAAGCAGTTTGAGGAAGCTCTGGAAAAACTGGAAGCAGATGAGTCTGTCAAAGAACGGATTCGAAAAGAAATTGCCCGTTTTAAAAATGTGGCAAACAGTCCGTCCGAGGGCAGCGTTGTGCGCGGTTATATCGAGACGTTACTGGATCTTCCATGGAATAAAAAATCAGAGGATAATACCGATCTGAAAAATGCAGAGCAAATTTTGAATGATGATCATTATGGTCTGGAAAAAGTAAAAGAGCGTGTGTTGGAATTTCTGGCAGTTCGTGGACTGACCAAGAGCGGTGAGAGCCCGATCATCTGTCTGGTGGGACCTCCTGGAACCGGAAAAACAAGTATTGCCCGTTCCGTTGCCCGCGCACTGGATAAAAAATATGTACGCATTTGTCTGGGCGGCGTGAAAGATGAAGCGGAAATCCGCGGACACCGCCGTACTTATGTAGGTGCCATGCCGGGACGACTGATTCAGGGAATCCGTCAGGCGGGCGTGAAAAATCCGCTGATGCTGCTGGATGAGATCGATAAAATGAGCAGCGATTACAAGGGCGATCCGTCTTCTGCCATGCTTGAAGTACTGGATTCTGAGCAAAATTCCAAGTTTATCGATCATTATGTAGATATGCCAGTGGATTTATCCGAAGTGCTGTTTATTGCGACAGCCAACGATGTACATACGATTCCGCGTCCGTTGCTGGATCGTATGGAACTGATTGAAGTGTCCAGTTATACCGAAAATGAGAAAATGCATATCGCAAAAGAACATCTGCTGGAAAAACAGAAAGAGAAAAACGGTCTGTCGACAGAGCAGCTTACGATTACTGATGAGGCGATGCATCAGGTTATCAGCGGATACACCAGAGAAGCTGGTGTGCGTAATCTGGAGCGAAAACTGGGTGAGATCTGCAGAAAAGCAGCCAGAGAAATTTATGAAGGAAACTGTACCGCAGTGCATGTAGAAAAGGATCAGTTGGAGAACTATCTTGGAAAAGAGCGTTTCCATGTGGATCGCATCAACGATCAGGATGAAATCGGTATTGTGCGCGGACTGGCATGGACCAGTGTGGGCGGAGATACTCTTCAGATCGAAGTAAATGTAATGCCGGGAAAAGGTGAATTTAAACTGACCGGCCAGCTTGGCGATGTGATGAAAGAGTCTGCACAGGCGGGTATCAGTTATATCCGTTCTGTAGGCGAGCAGTATGACATTCCGGAAGAGTTTTTTGCAAAACATGATATTCACATTCATATTCCGGAAGGAGCGGTACCAAAAGACGGTCCGTCTGCCGGTATTACCATGGCAACGGCAATGCTGTCTGCCATCACAAAGAAACCGGTGCGTGCGGATGTGGCGATGACCGGAGAAATTACACTGCGTGGTCGTGTACTGCCAATTGGTGGCTTGAAGGAAAAACTGCTGGCAGCGAAAGTAGCCGGAATCCGTACCGTATGTGTTCCGGCGCAGAATGAAGCGGACGTGGCAGAGATTTCAGAGGAAATCAAAGAAGGTCTGCAGATTTGTTACGTGAAAAAAATGGAAGATGTGCTGAAAATAGCAATGAATGGAGAAAACAATGATCATTAAAAATGTTTCACTGGAAACGGTATGTGGTTATACCAGCAAATTACCGAAAAATACGAAGCCGGAAATTGCCTTTGCAGGAAAATCAAACGTGGGAAAATCATCCCTGATCAATGCATTGATGAACCGCAAGGCACTGGCGCGTACTTCCGGTCAGCCGGGTAAGACACAGACCATTAATTTTTACAATGTCAATGACGAACTGTATCTGACTGATCTTCCGGGATATGGTTTTGCAAAAGTATCTCAGAAGGAAAAAGAAAAATGGGGCACCATGATCGAGAATTATCTGAACAGTTCCGAACAGCTGCGTGCTGTATTTTTGCTGGTGGATATCCGTCATGAGCCTTCCGCAAATGACAAAATGATGTACGAGTGGATGGTATATCAGGGATTCCACCCGATCATCATTGCCACAAAGGCGGATAAGATCAAACGCAGCCAGCTGCAGAAACAGTTAAAAGTGATCCGTCTGGGACTGAACACAGAAAAAGGAGCCATCCTGATTCCATTTTCGGCTGAGACAAAGCAGGGAAGAGAGGAAATCTGGGATCTGGTGGACCAGATTTTAGCATCTTCAGGAGAGACAAATGAAGAATAAATATGTATTTACGGCAGTTTTGCTGGCGATGATCCTGTTTGTTGGAAGTGTGTTGACCATGGCTTATGTCAGGGCGGAGCAGAAGAAGGAACAGGCGAAAGACGAAGATCTGCTGGTGGTGACATCTTTTTATCCAATGTACGTTGCAGCAGAAAATGTCATTGGTGATGTGGAAGGTGTGACGCTGGAAAATTTGAGCGAACCACAAACCGGCTGTCTGCATGATTATCAGCTCACGGCGGCGGATATGAAACTGTTGTCCAAAGCAGATGTGTTTATCGTAAATGGCGGTGGCATCGAGAGCTTTTTATCCGATGTGGCAGAGTCCTATCCGGATCTGAAGATTGTTCAGGCTTGTGATGGCATTGATTTACTTGAGTCCGCAGAAGGAACAGGGGAATCTCATAACGATTTAAGTTCCAATGAGGATGCTGACCATGATGATCATGACCATTCCGAGCATTCTCATGGAGATGAAAATGCGCATGTATGGATGAACTTAGCGGATTATCAGATTCAGGTACAGAACATTTGTAACGGACTTTCCGAAGCTGACAGTGCCCATGCGGAGCAGTATGCCAAAAATGCACAGACCTATCAGGGAAAAGTGCAGGAATTGCAGCAGGAGGCAGCAGAACTTGCGTCACAGATCGCATCACAGCCAGTGGTGATTTTCCACGAGGCATACGAATATATCGTGCAGGAATACGGATTGCAACTGGCAGGAGAAATGAATCTGGATGAAGAACGACAGGTTAGCGCCGGTGAAGTAGCTGATATTCTGCATTCCATTGAGGATAATCATGTTTCTGTTGTGCTTGCGGAAGAACTGTATGGCACGGATATGGGAGAAATGGTGGCGAAGCAAAGTGGCGTAAAAGTCGTTTATCTGGATACCCTGACACGGGGGGACTATTCAGCAGACAGTTATCTGGAAGGCATGAGAAGCAATATTGAACAATTAAAAGAGGCATTCCAATGATGAAAAAAATTATACAGCCCTGTGGTCTGCATTGTATCAAAATGCAGGATATCGGTGTGACCATCGGTGACCATACGATTTTGCAGCATGTAAATTTGCATATCCACTGTGGAACACTGGCAGCCGTTATCGGAAAAAACGGTGCGGGAAAATCAACGCTGATCAAGGCGATTCTTGGTGATATTCCGCACAGCGGAACTATTGAGTTCAAAGACCGCGAAAACGGTCACATGCAGAAAATGAAGATCGGTTATGTGCCGCAGTCGCTGAATATCGAAAAAAAGACACCGATCAGTGTGTATGATATGATCGCAAGCTACCAGAGCCGTTATCCGGTTTTCTGGAAAAAGAGCAAAAAAGTATATGCAAAAATAAAAGAACATCTGGCAATTTTTAAGGCAGAAGATCTGATTGATAAACAGGTGTGCAATCTGTCCGGTGGTGAATTGCAGCGTGTACTGCTGTCCATGGCGGTTATGGATGAGCCGAACCTGCTCCTTTTGGATGAGCCGGTTTCCGGTATTGACCAGAACGGTATGGATCTGTTTTACCATACGATTTCCGAGCTGAAGAAGCATTATGATCTGGCTATTATTCTGATTTCACATGATCTGGATTATGTGGCACAGTACGCAGATCAGGTTATTCTGATTGATGGAACCGTGAAAAAACAGGGAACCGTGCGTCAGGTGTACGAGAGCGAAGAATTTCGACAGGTGTTTGGCAGATTTGATCTGGAAAACTACAAACCGAGCCGTCAGGTGAAAGAACAGCAGAAAAAAGAGATCACCATGCCGAAACACAGCCATGGTTTATGGAAGGAGGAAGAGTAAATGAGTGGAATTACCTCCTTATTTCAGTATGACTTTATGGTCAGTGCGTTTATTGCGGTACTGATCATTACACCGTTGTTTGGTATATTGGGAACAATGATCGTCAACAATAAGATGGCGTTTTTCTCTGATGCGCTGGGACATTCAGCTTTGACGGGAATTGCGGTCGGAGTAGTATTTGGAATCCCGGATACGAATCTGTCCATGGTGATCTTCGGTATTGCCTTTGCGTTATTGTTAAACTGGATCAAAAGCAAGAGTACAGCATCCACGGATACGATCATTTCCGTGTTTTCTTCCTGCTGTATCGCCATTGGTCTGGCAATCTTGTCCCGTGGCGGAAACTTCAGTAAATATTCCAGTCTGTTAGTGGGCGATATTTTGAGTATTACACGCAGGGAGATCGTGTATCTGTTTTTGATATTTCTTGCCACCATTGTATTCTGGATCGTGTGCTATAACCGTCTACAGGCAATCAGTCTGCACCGGACACTGGCAAAAAGTAAACATATTCGGATTCGGTTGATTGAAAATCTGTTTTCCGTATTTATTGCTTTGATGGTAATGCTGTCCATTAAATGGGTTGGTATTCTGATCATCAATGCGCTGCTGATCCTGCCAGCGGCATCCAGCCGGAATATTTCAGAAAATCTGAGAGAGTACCATTTCTTTTCGATTTTGTTCTCAATGTTTTCTGGAATTGTAGGATTGTTTATTTCTTATTATACAAATGTAGCTACTGGTCCAATGATCGTGATCATTGCATCGGTGATATTTTTTGCAACGTATTTTTATGGCAGAAATCGGTAGGATGACTTATGAAATTTGCACATACACTTCGAAATTATGATAAGAAAAATCTTGGAAAGGACATTCTGGCAGGACTGATCATTATGGCAGTTTCCATCCCGATTTCCATGGGATATGCACAGATTGCGGGCTTACCTGCAGTGTACGGACTATATGGATCCGTCTTTCCAATTTTGATCTTTGCACTGTTTTCTACATCACCGCAGTTTATCTTTGGGGTGGATGCGGCTCCGGCGGCACTGATTGGATCGGCGTTGGCAGGATTGAATATCACAGCCGGTTCGACAGAAGCACTGGTGGCAGTTCCGATGCTGACCTTTTTCGTGGCATTGTGGCTGCTGATATTTTCTTTATTAAAAGCCGGAAAACTGGTCAATTATATCTCTGCACCAGTCATGGGCGGATTTATCACAGGTATCTGTACCACGATCATTCTAATGCAGGTACCGAAACTGATGGGCGGAACGGCAGGTGTCGGAGAATTTCTGGAACTGGCAGAGCATATTGCAGAAACAGCAAAAACGATCAGTGTTCCATCCGTTATCCTTGGCGTGATTGCCCTTGCCATTTTATTACTATCGAAAAAAATTATGCCGAAATTCCCGATGGCAGTTGTGCTTATGGCAGCTGGAGCGGTATTGACAGCGGTACTTCCATTGCGCGACTGGGGAATTCAAACACTGGCAGCAGTTGATCCGGGACTTCCGAAATGGAGTCTGCCGAATTTTTCAGCAGTTCCATTAAAAGAAGCAGTTACCATCAGTTTGTCGGTGGCAGTCGTGATTATGGCGGAAACGTTGCTGGCGGAAAACAGCTTTGCACAGAAAAACAGATATCAGATCAATGATAATCAGGAAATTCTGGCATTTTCCCTTGGAAACTTTGCGGCAGCCTTTACCGGATGTTGTCCGATCAATGGTTCCGTATCGAGAACTGCCATGGGTGAACAGTATCAGGCAAAAACACAGTTGACTGGGCTGGTAGCAGGTGGTTCCATGATCATTCTGCTGCTGTTTTGTACTGGATTTATCGGCTATCTTCCAATTCCGGTTTTAACCGCAATCGTGATCTCTGCACTGCTTGGCGCAACAGAATTTGAATTGATACCACGACTCTGGAAAGTCAGCCGGACAGAATGTTTTATTTTTCTGGGGGCATTTTTCGGTGTGTTATTCCTTGGAACCATCAACGGCGTACTGATCGGCATTATTTTATCTTTTACGGAAATGATCATCCGAACAGCAAAACCGGCAACCTGCTTCCTTGGAATTCAACCAGGTCATAAGCATTTTCGGGATCTGAAAGAAGGGCAGCAGATCCATCCGATATCCGGTGTAATCATTTACCGTTTCAGCAGCAACCTGTTTTTTGCAAATATTTCCGTATTGCAGCGGGAAATTGAGGCAGCGCTGAAAGAAGATACAAAAGCGGTGATTCTGGATGCCAGCGGTATCGGAAGCATGGATATTACGGCAGCAGACCGCCTGAATCTGCTGAGTGAATCACTGAAGGAAAAAGGAATCCGTTTTTACGTTACAGAGCATATTTCCGGATTGAATACCCAGATGCGAAAATTAGGTCTGGGACATTTGATCGAAAACGGAAATGTCCGCCGGACGATACATATTGCGTTGAAAGATATCGGTTATAATCGTCCATATCCGCTGGAAGGCGGTGTGGAAAATATCGAGCGCAGTGCATCGCGTAAGCGTGCGGACAACCGCGTGCAGGAATTTGTATGGGCTTTTGGTGCTGATGCAGAAGCAGAGATGGAGCGCCAGATCATACGGCAGATCGAGCACCTGAAAGAAACAAAAGATGTGGAAGAATTATTACACGGAAGCTGGTCTCATATGGATGAATGGGATATGGATGAGTGGCTGGAGCATCTGGAAGAACACTTAAAAGAAATCGTTAATATTTCCGGAAAAGACGAGCAGACGCTGGCATTGCGCATCGAGCAGCACCGTCAGGAAATCCATGAACGGATCGCAAAAGAACATCCGGAACTGGCAGAGCGCTTCCGGGAGCGGAGACATGTGCTGGATGAACATTTGAAAGAACGGCATCCGGAGGTGTTTACGTTGATCGAAAAACTACGGGAACGTGAACAATAGTTTCTTGTTTTAGGGTGACTTAAAAATTTACTATATTAGGTTTTAATAAGAACTCCGGCAATTTTGTCTCAGTCGCTAACAATCGCTCCTTGAGAAAAAATTGCCGGAGTTCTTAAGTTACACAGTGAATATCGTAAATTTTTTACGTCACCCTGCACTACGTGCCATACGATGTGCATTTTTTTCGTTTTACAAAATCTTAAAATAAAATGATAGATATTGGTATCATAACAGAGATAAGGGAGCGGAAAAACTTTCCTTGGCAAGCGATTGTTAGCTGCAAAGGTAAGTTTTTCTGCTCCCCTTAACATAACTTTCCGGGAAGCCAATGTTCAAAAACGAAAATCTTTCAAATTAATCTGATATTTATTTATTTTCCGATAAAGTGTCCGTTTGGAGATATTAAAATGTTTAGCTGCCTGTGAAATATTTCCCTTCTCATCATGAAGAACCTGAATCAGTTCCTGTAGAAATAAGTCAAGGTTGCTCTGTGCAGGATAAGTCAGGACCGAAGATTCCGGTTTTTCATTGGAATCCTTACAGTTGTTGGATGAAGTGTTTGACAGATCTTCAAAAATCTGACGGGGGAGGTGCTCCGGTGTAATAAAATCCTGGTCTGCCAGGTTTACAGCACGCTCAATGATGTTTTCCAGTTCCCTGATATTTCCGGGCCATGTATAACTGCATAGTGCTTCGATAGCAGGAGGACTGACTTTTGTGACGTTTTTCTCAAGATTCCGGCTTTTTTCTGCAATAAAGTGATGAATTAGATCGGGAATATCTGTTTTTCGCTCGCACAGAGGAGGAACTTCGATGGAAAGAACATTTAACCGGTAGTAAAGATCACTTCGAAATGTCTGGTTATGAACAGCTTCCATCAGGTTAACATTGGTGGCAGTGATAACCCGTACATCAATTTTTCTTTCGTGTGTGTCTCCTAAGCGTGTAATTGTTTTTGTCTGCAGGACACGTAACAGAGATACCTGCAGTGCAAGTGGCATATCGCCAATTTCGTCAAGAAAGATAGTTCCGCCATTAGCCAGTTCAAATTTTCCGGGCTGACCATTTTTGGAAGCACCGGTGAAGGCTCCTGGAACATAACCGAACAGCTCGCTTTCAATTAGTTCTTTGGGTAAAGAGCCACAGTTAATGGCTACAAAAGGAAAATCTGCACGATTGCTGGCATTGTGTATTGCCTGAGCGAACAGTTCTTTGCCGGTTCCACTTTCCCCCAGAATCAGAACGTTTGAGGATGAATCCGCAGCAGTGCGCGCAAGGGTGATTGCGGCTGACAGTTCCGGGGAAGAACCTATGATAGAATCAAAGGTGTAAGTGGCATGTAGTCCGCTGAGTTTTCCGGCCAGCTGATGCAGTTTGTTTGTTTCATCCAATAAAATGATTTTTCCGATTGCCTTGTGGTGCAGATCATATACAAAGGACGTTGATATGGAAATGGATTTCTTACGCTTGGAGTATCCGATAATATTATATTCGACATTATGTATATTTTGTGTCAGATCCGTTATTTTTTGCCCGGAAGCCTTTGGAAAAATAAGCTGATCTATTTTTTCGCCTTTGAGATTCTGATAGGATTCAAGCAATTGTGAGGCAATCCGATTGTGCTGTAAAATGACACCGAGAGTGTCTGTAAACAGGATCCCGCTAGGAATTGCTTCTATGGTGGCGGAGAGCTGATTTTTGACTTTACGGACATGATTGAGGCTCTGCTCCATAGATAATTCTTTACTGATGCTGTCAGCAGCGGAACAGATCATGGCCAGAATGTAATTCTGGTTGGCCTGTTCAATGGGGGCAACGGAACCGAGAACACCAATAATTTGACCGTTGCGATCGCGGATTGGTGCAGCGGTTCCGATATAATGATGAAAGGTCTGGCAATAATGTTCCGCGCCCTGAATCTGTGTTGGAGATTGGGTGACAAGACAAAGCCCGATCCCCGTAGTTCCGGCATGTTTTTCATCGCGCATGGCACCAAGATACAGATTCGTATGTTCTGTAATATCTGACAGAGTGATATTATCGCCGATAAAATCAATGATTGTTCCCTGTGCATCTGTCAGGGAAAGCAGAATCCCGGTATTTTTCAAATACTGATATAAGGTAGTCATATAGGAATGACCTGTTTCAAGCAAAAACTGGTTTTTGGAAAGAATATCCTGCAGAACCTGGGACGATAAGTGATATTCTTTCAGTTTTTGCCAGGGAAGCTGGAAATTTTTTGACCGTTTCCAGCTTTCAAGTACCTGAGGGGAAATATCCTTGTCTGCTTCCGGCAGCGGTTGATCGTAAATGATATATTTTTCATACTTTTCAGATAACATATAAATACCCTTCCTTCTGTTGTGGATGGAAAATAAGTGTCAGTATAGTTCATTGCAAGAAATATGCCAGAAAGAGTGTGCCAAAATGTGTCATAATTGGGAAAAATATGTGTCAGGAAGTCGCGAAATGGCACAAAATGGCACAAAATGACACAAAAAAGAAAAAGCGTGCGCAATACCCAGTCAAAAAGTAAAAATAGAAACTGGCATGTAAGTTGCATAAATAAGAATATAAAAACAGAGAGGAGGAAGGAAATGTAATGACTGTATGGGACTTGGAAAGGAGGAAAACAGGATATGAACACTTCGGTAATCATAGCGGTAGTAATTTTGTATGAAATCGTATCAATCGGAGGCTGTGCGCTATACCTTAAGATGAAAGAGCGAAAGAATAAGGGCGGACAGGCTGCGGCCGGAGACGATTTCTCAACAGGGGGACAGAGTATGACATGGCCTGTGGTAGGGGCATCACTGGCATTGTCATTACTGGGTACTGTAAAAATTTTTGGTATCATGCAGCAGGCGATTAATCTTGGGGCGGTTGTAGCATGGTTTTCCATAGCAACGATATTTCCACTGATCATGATATCGCTTGGAACCGGGCGATGGGTACGAAGACTGAAAGTTGCCACCATGCCGGAATTATTTGGAAAAATGTATGGTCAGAAAATCCGGTTATTTGTGTGTGCGGTAATAGCACTTCAGACATTTGTTATTCTTACGATCGAAACGCAGGGGCTTGGAACTGTGTTTAATGCATTATCTGCCGGTAAGGTATCTGTTGCAATGGGAGCGATCATCGGTGGAATCATTGGAATTTTTTATGTGATCATAGCAGGAATGAAAGAAGTCGGTATGGTCAATGTTGTGAATGTAATCGTAATGTATGTTGGTCTGATCGCAGCAGCAATTATTTTAGGACATGTACTTCCGGGAAATGGCTGGAGCGATTTTGAAGCATATTTTATGAGCAGCGGTCAGGAGCATATGTTAAATTTCTTTGGCGCACCTGGAGTATTTTTCTCATTTGCGCTAAATAATATTCTGGCATTGCTTTGTGCACAATCCGTTTCACAGATGGGTGTGCAGTCTGCAATTGCTGCAAGAAGTGAAAAAGATATTAAGCGGGCCGTTCTTGTATCAGCACCGGTAAATGGTATTTTCGGACTGATTACCATGACAATGGGACTGGCAGGAAAATATATGGTAGAAACAGGAAATCTGTCACTTCCGGAAGGTGTGAAAGCGACAGGACAGGCAATTGGTACACAGGTTATTATACAGATGATGCCTGGGTGGGTAGTATGTCTGTTACTGGCAGCATTTTTAGGAGCGATTCTTTCTACTTTTGCAATCACTACCATGGCACTTGGATCCATATTTTTAAATAATATTTATATTCTGAAACATCGGGACGCATCAGAAAAACAGAAAACAATGGTTGTACGCATTATGATTGTTATTACCGGTGTTGTTGCAATGGCAATTGCTTCCAAACTTCCGAATATCATTAACAGCGCAAACTGGTCCTTTGCATGGATTACCCCGTTATTTTTCACATTGGTGTTTGGTCTGTTCTGGAAACAGAGCCGGGTTGGTGCAGCAGCGACGATGGGCGTTTCGTGGATCGTAATTTTGCTTTATACATTTACACCGTTACCATCTGTACTTGGCATTACTCTGCCACTGATTTATATTGTTTTGATTGTTTGTATTGTAGTAGGAGTGATCTCCTATGCAGTAACAAAAGGTGAGCGAGGATACATGATACTCTGGAAGGAAGAACATGGAATCAGATAAGTATGCATGCAAATTATGGAATTGGAGGCGTAAATATGAGTTGGTTTGCAGCGTTTATGTTAAAAGGAATTGGAGTATGTGTCATTTTGGCAGTTGCAGCAACAATTGCCGGAGTGTTTATCAAAGATTACGATGAACAGTAGAAGGAGTGTGGAAGATGACATTTATCTATGAAATAGCAGAAGTTCAGTATATGGCACTGGTAATGATCGTACCTGCCATCTATCTGATCGCAGGATTTATCTGCAATGCAGGAAATAAAAAATAAGCAGTAGGAAAAAGGAGAAGAATAAGATGATAAAGAAGATTGATCTGGAGAACCATTTTTATGACATTAGTTCCGTGGAGGCATTACAGTCCAGGGCAAAAGGAGATTATCCATACTGGGATAAGGAAACAAATACGATTCACTGGCTGGAAGGAATCGCGATGTGTCAGGATAAATTTTATGAAAATCTGCTGGATTTTGCAAATATCAGATTAAAGATAATGGATGAACTTGGAATTGAAAAAGCAGTCATTTCTCTGGCACCGGGTATTGAGGCATTGCCGCCGGAAGAAAGCCGCATTGCCTGCAAAAAGGCAAATGATGCTTTATATAAAGTGATGCAGGAATTTCCGGGACGGTTTCTGGGATCAGCCATCTTACCGATACTGGATGTAGATGCGGCAGTGGAAGAACTGGAACATTGTGTGAAAGACTATGGATTTGTAATGTGGCAGACGCATTCCAATTATGGTGCAGGTATTGATCCGGATCAGAAAAAATTCTGGCCGGTCTGGAAAAAAGTTGCAGATCTTGGAATTTTTGCATATTTACATCCGACTGTATCACATCAGCCAAAGTTTAACGAATATGGTTATGCAATGGCGGCACCGGGACTTGGGTTTACGATTGATACAATGGGAAGTATTGTACGCATGATCCTGTCTGGAATTTTTGATGAGATCCCTGATCTGAAAGTCGTATTGGGACATTTTGGAGAAGCACTTCCATTCTTGATGGAACGAATGGAGAATCGTTTTAGCTGGCTGCCGAATCCAAAACAAAAAAATAAGGAACAGATGGGAGCTTATTGGGGAAAGAATATTTTTGTGACGACTTCAGGAAATACATCCATACCGGCATTTGAGTGTACACGAGCTGCAATTGGCATTGACAGTATTATGCTGGGAACAGATTATCCATTTGAGCATATGGAAGAATGTGTGGGATATCTGGAAACCTGTCCGATGACAGAAGAAGAAAAAGAGAAACTGTATTATAAAAATGCAGAGAAATTAGGATTATACTTATAAAACAAAAATAGAGCAGAGAATCAGTCTGAACATGGAAAAGAGAGCATCTGACGGCGTGTGTAAGCTGTTGGATGCTCTCTTTTGTTTGGAAATACAGTTAGTTATCACAACTCTATAGTCGACTATAAGGTTTGGCGTTGCATGATGTTATAGCTTAAAAAACATAAAATTGTGCAATGTGTATAAAAAACAAAGAAATAGACAAGATTAACTGTGCAAAAATATGTTTATTTTTGTGGAGACTTTGTGATTGACCTTATAGCAGGATGGGGGGATAGGATAAAGCCATGAAGAACACATAACCGAAAATTAAATTAGGAGGAGAAAAAGTTATGCCAAGATCAGGATTTAACGGGGTTGATTTCGAGGATAATATTAACTTTGAGCGACTTCACTCAGAGAGACTCGAAAGAGCAAAGAAATTTTTACATGAGTCAGAATTTGGAGCATTGCTCTGCTATGATTTTGACAATATCCGCTACATTACAGGTACACATGTAGGCGAGTGGAACAGAAATAAAATGAACCGTCATTGTTTGTTGATTGACGGATATGATCAGCCGATTCTGTTTGATCCGGCCTGCCCGTCCAAGAGACAGCGTGTTTCATGGATTCGTCCGGAAAACATCATGCCTGCAGTTGGTTCTATGAGAGGTTCCATTCCGGCTTCTGTCGGTATGGTACAGCAGGAAGTAGAAGAAATTATCAGCTACCTGAAAAAACATGATGTTTTTGATCAGCCGCTTGGAATTGATATTGTGGATATTCCATTATATCAGGAGCTGGAAAGAGCAGGTGTCAAGATTGGTGATGGTCAGGCTGTTATGGTCAATGCGAGAATGATTAAGACAGATGACGAGATTCAGTTATTGAAATGCTCAGCAGCAATGGTTGATGCTGCATACTGGGATGTTGCGAAAAACCTTCGTCCGGGTGCAACCGAGAATGAGATGGCAGCACTGATCCAGCATCAGCTATTTAAATGGGGAGCTGAGTCTGTAGAGTTTGTAAACTGTATTTCCGGTCAGCGTGGAAATCCACACAGCCATACAACATCCAATCGTATGATCCGACCGGGTGAGCTGGTTTACTTTGATGTAGGAAATGTATATAACGGATATCATACCTGCTATTACCGTACATTCTCCTGTGGAAGACCGACAAAAGCACAGGAAGAAGCGTATGCAAAAGCACTGAAATGGATTCGTGACGGTATTGACCAGATCAAACCGGGAGCTACGACAGCAGATGTTGCAAAAGTATGGCCATCCGCACAGGAACTTGGATTTAACGATGAAAAAGAGGCATTCCTGCTTCAGTTTGCACATGGCATCGGACTTGGACTTTGGGAGAATCCGGCAATTTCCCGTCTGTTCTCACTGGATAATCCATTAGAGTTCAAACCGGGTATGACATTTGCAATTGAGACCTGGTGCCCGTCAGAAGACGGTACCGGTTCCGCAAGAATCGAGGAAGAAATCGTTGTTACAGAAACCGGACACGAAGTGATCACACACTTCCCATCTGACGAGATCGTATCCTGTGGTTTTGCAGGCTGTATGTTCCCGTAAAACAAAACGTTTCAATGATTCGCAGGGACTGTTATATCAGGGGGAATCAGAAAAAGGTATAACAGTTCCTTCATATAAAAAGGAGGATAAAAAAATGGCAAAATTAGGTTACATTGGACTTGGAAACATGGGTAAGCCAATGAGCAATCGTCTGCTTGATGCAGGAAAGGATCTTACAGTATGGAATCGTACTGCATCCAAGGCAGATGAACTGGTAGCAAAAGGTGCCAAACTTGCGGCAACACCAAAGGAAATCGGCGAAAATTGCGATATTATTTTCATCTGTGTTTCTGACGGGCCTACATTAAAATCCGTAACACAGGGCGAGGATGGTGTAGTTGCAGGATTGACAGCAGGAAAAATCGTGATCAACATGAGTACTGTTGCGCCGGCTGAGTCCGAGGAACTGAATGCTGCAGTAGAAGGCGCAGGATGTAAACTGATCCGTGGACCGGTTACAGGAAGTACTATGCTGGCACAGAACGGAACACTTGGTATTCTTGCTTCCGGCGATAAGGATACTTATGATATTGTGCTTCCTTATTTTGAAATTCTTGGCAAAAACCAGTTCTATCTTGGCGATGCAGAGCAGGCTGTTGTATTGAAACTTGCAATCAATACAATGATCGCATCTACCATGCAGATTGAAGCAGAAGCAGTTGTATTATCCGAAAAAGCAGGACTGGATGTTGCTCAGGTCTGTGAAGTTATTGCAGGTTCTGCAGCAGGTTCACCACTTTGCGGATACAAAGCAAAATTAATCGCAGAGGGCGAATATGCACCGGCATTTACTGTAAAACTGATGATGAAAGATCTGGATCTTGCGTTTGATGCAGCAAAACAGTATGGCGTATCCATGCCTGCTACAGCAATCACAAGACAGCAGCTTCAGGCAGCTTCTGCAACAGGCAGAGCAGAGAAAGATTTCTCTATTCTGACACAGGTTCTGGAAGATGCATGTGGATATAAGAGATAACAGGTAACAGATAAACAAAACAGGAAATATTGAATAAAAAGATTAAGATGATATGGGGGATATTATTATGAGCTTTAAAGCATATGTACAGAATTTTTATGATATGAGAGATATGGCACCGGTTCAGCACGTAGGCGCACATTCCAGACCGTTTGCAAATGCGGCAAAGATGGGCTATGATCCGGCAGGAACAGAGTGGACATATCAGTATTTTTCAACCTGTGAGATTACATATGGCGGAGCTGCATTAATCGCAAACCACGGTCCGGCAGATCACATTTTCTACATTCTGGAAGGTGAAGGATATTCCATGATGAACGGAAAACGTTATGCTTACAAAGCAGGCGATATCATGTGGACACCAGGTAATTATGACCATGAGATGTATCCGGACGGAACAGCAAATCTGAAATTCCTTGTTACACTCTGTCCAAGAGGATTTAAACAGTCTGAGCCGTATATCAAGAACGTAAATGATGCAAAAGTAACAGAAAAAGAAGGCGTAACTTTCTTTACACTGGCAGATGAAGAAATAACAGGTTCTCCGACACAGGAATTCCATATTGTTGATGTATATCCGGGTGCAAAACTGACATTGGATACTCCGAAATCTGACGTGATCGCATATATGTACAATGGTCAGTGTGTAGCAACTGTTGATGGTGAAAAACTGGAAATGAACAGACAGGAAGATGCTGTTGTTATTCCAATGGGAGCAAAATGGGAGATTGAAAATGTAAGCAAACAGTGCGTACGTTTTGCTTTATCATTAAGCCCTTGCCGTTAGGTAACAGTTTTTACAAACAAACATAGGTATTAAAAAGGCGGCAGACAAATCTATAAATTATGACTTGTCTGCCGTTTTTTTTATTAAGGAGAGGAAGGTAGAAAATGAAAGTTGGATTGATTCTTGCTGTTATTATATATGAAATAGCAGTGGTAGCAATCGTCTCAATAGTTTTAAAGGCGGTAGAAAAGAAGAAAGCCCATACTGCAGCAGTAAGTGGGGATGATAAAGACTTCCTTCTGGCAGGTCGTAACATGGGAGTTATTACACTGGCACCGACGATTGCGTTGACGGTTTTAGGTTCGGCACATATTACAGGTGTATTTGAAATGTCTTACGGAATGGGCGCAATAGCAATCTGGTTCAGCCTGGCGCATGTTTTAATGGTTGTTGTAGCCTGTTTTGCAACCGGACAGTGGGTTCGCCATTTTGGTATCACCACAGTACCGGAACTTTTAAAAGATATGTATGGTCCTGGAGTGGCATTGGCTATTTCCTGTACGATGGCAGGACAGGTTTGGGGTGTACTTGTTCTGGAATGTCAGGGTATGGGTATTGTTATTACCGCACTGACGGGATGGCCGCTTCAGAATTCTATTATTGTAGGTGCGATTATCGGTATTCTCTGGGTTGTTTTTGCGGGAATGAAAGAGCTTGGTGCTGTAAACGTAGTAAATGCAACCGTGATGTATATTGGTCTGATTATTGCGACAGTAGCAGTAGCATTTAAGATGCCGGGTGGAAACTTTAACTTTATTATGGATACATTTACAGGTGAAGAATCATTTATGACAAATGTGTTTGGAAATGCAAACCTGTTTATATCCTTTGCAGTAGGTCAGATTATTGCAGTTACATTCTGTCAGGGTATTTCCCAGATGCTGATGCAGACGATGATGAGTGCGAAGGACGAGAAAACGATCCGTCGTTCGGTATGGCTGGCAGCTCCATTAAATGGTTTATTCGGTGTGTTTGCGGTCATTCTTGGTCTGGCAGCACGTGCGATTCCGGAATATGCGGCAGCCGGAGCAAAAGAAGCAGCTATGACAATGTTGGTTGATCTGTTACCAGGCTGGATCAGTGCTGTTTTACTGGCAGCATTGCTGGCAGCAATTCTTTCAACCTTTGCAATGACAAGTTTAACACCGTCCACTATCTGGGTAAATGATATTTATCTTGGTTATATTAATCCGAAAGCAACTCCGAAACAGGCAACAAATGTGACAAGAATCCTCATCGTCATTCTGGCGGTATGTGCAATGATCACATCAACTGCATTACCGACGATTCTTGATGCGATCGGATGGGTATTCTCATGGGTAATTCCGGTATTCTTCCTGGTTGCATTTGGACTGTTCTGGAAAAGAAATTCAAAAGTTGCAATCGCAGCACTGGCAGTTTCCTGGATTGCAAACATTTTATGGTCCTTTACCGGTATTCAGGCAGCTGTTGCAGGTGCAATCGGCGTAACTTTACCGAATGCATATGTAACATGCATTCTGACAATCGTAATTCTCGTGATCGGTAATCTTGTAAGTAAAAACGGCGAGCCGGGATATTACAAGATCGCAGAAGCAAAAATGAGAGAGCAGCAGAACTAGACAGGAGGTACAGGATGTTTTTAAAACTTTTTATTATTACAATCGTATTAATTCTTGTACTGTGTGCATGCGGTCAGTTAATTTACACATTGACACACAGAAAGAAATAACAGGAAGGAGAACATATTATGGCAGATAGTGTTGCTCAGGTATATATGATAGGTGTAATGTGCATTATGGCATTTTTTGCAGTGAGCTGCCTGATTGGAGTTGGAAAAGCAAAAAAACGAAAAGAACAGGAAAACACGAAATAGAATTTTGAAAAAGGCTGGTGAAAGATATGGGACATATATCAATTTATACAATTTCGAACATTATTATTGTTGTAGGAGTAATCTGGGCGATTACCGGATTCTTTCAATATCTTCAGGTAGTAAAAATGAATAACATACTTCACCGGCTTGGTGCAAAAGCACCACGTGTCTTTCGTGGGATCAATGGTAAATTTTTCGCATTGCGGATGTATGTTCTTGCAGCTTCTGATGCGGAGGGAAAGATTCTGGATGCAAGCTATTTATATACCTCAATTCTCTTAAAACCTTCTAGGGAAGTAAAGGCCGATCAGCTTATTGGTCAATATATTCCGACTATAGACGTAACAAAATTGCAACAGGATAAAAAAGTCTACCGCGCAGTGTGCAATTTGCAGGAAGATTACAGGAAACGCTGTAATCTGAACGCAGGTCGCAAAGCGACTGCGTTCATGAGCAAGTAGCGAAAGCGGATTGCGAATGTCCGCTTTACTGTATGATCAGATGGCAGATACATAAAAATATCCGTATATGACGGAACACGAAATTCCCGGAGTAATTCCGGGAATTTTCGGCTTTTTTTGCACTTCGAAAAAAAAATCCAAATATGAGAAAAAAACGGTTATAATGATTACATGGGAAAATACAATGCGCGATTTTCAGTCCATGGTCTTGGGGGGGTAAAAGTCAAATAAACTTTTCAACATAAGAGGAGGTACTTAAATGGAAGACAGGCAATGGTTGGGAGTGAAAGAATTGGCAGATACGGTTGGGGTGTCGCGCCAGACTTTGATTTATTATGACTCCATTGATTTGTTTAAACCGAAATTTATTGACACGAATGGATACCGGAAATATTCGACAAGTCAGATCATGGAATTGCGGGAAATTCTTTTTTTGAAGAATAATAATGTTCCGCTGGAAGTTATCAAGACGAATATTAAAAAGAAAAGTCTGGATAATATCAAGAAGGGATTGAAGGCATCGCGGGAGAAGATGCTGACAGATATTGAAAGCATGAACCGTAAAGTGGAAAAAATCAACAACCGGATTTATGCATTAGAGCGGGCAGGACTGGAGTTATATACAGTATCGATTCCAATGATCAAATATTTCCCCAAAAGAATGCTGTTTATGATGCCATGGGGGACAACATTCATGACACGAAGTAAACTGTATCAGACGTTTATGAATATCAGAAAAGAACTTGGAAAGCAGGATCTTTCAGATGATCTTGGATGGGGAGCATTTTTCCCGGAAAAAAATCTGGAAAATGAGGACTGGCTGGAAGAAGCAGGTGGATTTATTTATCTGCCGGAGAACGCAGAAATTGATATAGCGCAGTATAGTGAAAATATCAAGACACTTCCAGCAGGAGAGTATTTGTGTATGAATCGGTTCGACATGCCATATAAACGAAAGGCAGTAGACGAATTGCTGGAATGGGCGAAACAACATGATATAAAGACAGAGGGAAATCTGATCGATGAGTGTTTACTGGATACGACATTTCAGGGAATAACGGATACGGAAAAAGTAGACTTTTCGCAGCTTCAGATCTATATCAGACGTTGAGGTAAACAGAGAAGAAAGACTTTCTGATAAAAAATAACGTAAATAAAGAGAGCAGAGGAAACTTTTCCCGGCAAGACGACCGTCAGCTGCAGAGGTAAGTTTTTCTGCTCTCTTTTACATCATTTTTCGGTGATATAATGAATGTTTGTTCCGCTTTTGTTATCCTATCGGTGAGTCAGATATCGGATTTCTGCCGGATCAATTTCATATTTTTCAAGTTTACGATAAAGCGTGCGGCGGCTTATACCAAGGCTGTCGGATGCTTTTTTTACATTTCCACCGGATTGTTTCAGATGTTCGATAATCAGTAATTTCTCCGATTCTTCAGCGGTAATAGCTGAAGTGATGTGATCCGTGTTCATCACGGATTCTGTCGGGGATACAAAAGTATCCTGAACCGATGACATATTTTCAGCAGGGATGTCTGTTAGTGGCAAATTGCCGGAAACAACAGGTGATGCAGAACTGGCTGCCGTTGTTTTCATGTCATTTTCTGACTGTATCTGATTTTGGTTTTCTAGGACATGCTGCATATTGGAAGGAAGGGCTTCTTTTGTCAGTGTTCCGTTAGAGGTCAGAATACAGCAGCGTTCAATTACATTTTCCAGTTCCCGGATATTGCCCGGCCAGGTATATGCTGCAAAGATTGTTCGAACTTCTTCTGAAATTTTTGTGATCGGTTCACTTTTCGGATTCTGATACTTCTGTAGAAAGTGATCTGTCAGCAGAAAAATGTCATTACCACGTTCGCGAAGCGGAGGAATATGCAGACTGAAAACATTCAGCCGATAATACAGATCGCTTCGGAATACGTGATTTTCAATCGCTTCTTCCAGATTGACATTGGTCGCTGCAATGACGCGCACATTTAATGGAATGGATTTCTTACCGCCGATACGTGTGACAGATTTTTCCTGAAGGACACGCAGCAGCCGCACCTGTACTTCGTAAGGCATATCACCAATTTCATCCAGAAAGATTGTGCCACCGTTTGCCAGCTCAAATTTACCGGCGCGACCTTCTTTTTTTGCCCCGGTAAAAGCGCCGGAATCGTAGCCGAACAGCTCACTTTCAATCAGATCTTTCGGAATCGCACCACAGTTGATGGCAACGAAAGGACCGTTTGAATGTGGACTGTTATTGTGGATGGACTGGGCGAACAATTCTTTTCCGGTTCCACTTTCCCCGGTGATCAGAACACTGGTATTTCCCTGAGCAACCTTTAAGGCAAGACCTTTTAAACGCTGTAGTGCAGGACATTCGCCGATAATGTTCTGAAAAGTATAATGAGCGTCCGAACCCATAACTTTGTTAGCTAGCTGCTGGATATATTCTGTTTTCCGGAAAGAAATCAGAAAACTTTCTTTGTTGCTGTAGTTGGTTGGTGCCACAAATTTAATGCTGATATAGCATTTAAAGGCTTCCTGTTTTCCGCAGACGGTTGTTTCAAAATCGTAGGTATTTTCTTTTAATTTTTCAAGTTCCAGATTTGGAAAAATCTCCCGGTAGGAATGATTTAACATGTCCTCTTTCGCAAAATTCAGAGTACGCAGTGTGATCGCATTTACATATGAAATGTTATAATCTGCATCCAGCAGAACAATACCGCTGTGAATGGAATCAATACTGGTCTGAAGCTGATTTCGCATAGCAATCAGATGTTCGTTTGCTTCGGTCAGATAAAGCTGACGGGAAATTGCTTCGGCAGCAGACATTATCATGCCAAGGGTGTGGGGATGTGCCCGTTCCCAGGAACCGCTGATGCAGATGACACCGAAAATTTGGTCTTTGAGCAGAATCGGAGCACCGGAACAGGTCCAGTTAGAACTCAGCTCAAAATAGTGCTCATAAGCAAACAGCTGGATTGGTTTACCGGAAAACAATGGTGTGCCGATGGCATTTGTGCCAAGCACCGATTCCAGACGACAGCTGCCTTCTGTCAATGGAATATCCTGATTTTTAGCCGTTTCTACAATGTCTGCATCTCCTACAAGTTTCAGAACATGCCCGTTTTGATCTGCAAACATGATCATAAATCCGGAGCCTTTTACGATCTGGTACAGATAATCAATGAAGGAAGATGCGATATCGTAAAGGACCTGATTTTCTGCAATGGCTTCCTGTAATTGCTCCTGTGTCAAAATGTTGCAGCGGGCATCCTGTGCATTGATATGAAATGCCCGGGAACGCCGCCAGGAATCCAGCACTTCTTCCCGAATGATCATTTCCGGATGACCGGTTCCTTCCATAAAATCTTTGCGTGCCTGCTTTAAGGCAGACAGATAAGTATCTGAAATCATAAAATCTCCTCCCCTGTAAAATATCCCATTTACATTTAGTTATAAGTAGTGTTATGTGTACACATCTGCTGTACAGAAAATGTAGCATCAAGAATATCATATAAAAGTGTGACAACAAACTGCAATACGAAAAGTGTGTCGCTTAAAGGAGTGCTGCACAAAAGTGTGCCACCCAGAAGTGTGCCATACAAATATGTGTCACACAAGATAATAGCACACATGCGCCAAAATGTCACATAAAAATCGAATAAAATGATAGAAAAGCAGGAAATAATCAGAAAAAATTGGCACAAGTTTTGCTGAATATAGAGTAACAAGAAAATCACAATCAAATTGTTGAAAGGGAGGAAGGTTTGACGTGACAAAGCAGGAACAAAAACAGAAAGCAAAAGAGTTTTACACAATTATGTATCGGACCAGAAGATTTGAGGAAGAAGTATTTGAGTTTTATAAAAGAGGTCTGATGCCGGGACTGGCACATCTGTATCTTGGGGAAGAGGCAGTAGCAGCCGGCGTATGTGGCGCATTAGAGGAACGTGACTTTATCGGAAGTACACATCGTGGACACGGACATCTGGTTTCCAGAGGGGCAGATCTGAACAAGATGATGGCAGAAATCCTCGGAAAAGCAACCGGATACTCCAAAGGTAAAGGTGGATCCATGCATATCATGGCAATGGACAAAGGTATTCTTGGTGCAAACGGTATCGTAGGCGGAGAGATTCCAATCGCAACTGGTTCCGCATATGCATCCAAATACATGGGAACAGATGAAGTTACCGTATGTTTCTTCGGTGATTCCGCTTCCAATGAAGGAACATTCCATGAGAGCATCAACATGGCAGCAGCCTGGGATCTCCCAATCGTGTATGTGGTAGAAAATAACCTGTATGGTATTTCCGTAGATATCCGTCGTGTAACAAAAGAGTATCATATTGCAAAACGTGCCGCAGGATACGGTATCGAAGGTATCACAATTGATGGAAATGACGTATTTAAAGTATATGAAGAAGCACAGAAAGCAGTAGAAAAAGCAAGAAAAGGCGGCGGACCAACCATTATTGAGTGTATGACTTACCGTTGGCAGGGACATCACGTAGGTGATCCTGGTCTGTATCGTCCGGAGGAAGAAGTAGAAGAGTGGAAAGCAAAAGAACCACTGAAGATCCTTGAGGATAAGAAACTTCTGACAGACGAAGAAATTGCTGAGATTAAAGAGATGGTAGAAAAAGAGATTCAGGAAGCATGTAAATTTGCAGAAGAAAGTCCATATCCGGATATGGCAGAAGCCTATACCGACGTATTTGTAGATTAAGAGGAGGAACAGAAAAATGAAAAATATGATGTATAGAGATGCCGTTCGGGAAGCATTAGATGAAGAAATGGCAAGAGATGACACTGTATTTAATATGGGTGAGGATGTTGGATTCCTCGGTGGAAACTTCAAATGTACCGAAGGTCTGATGGACAAGTACGGAGACTTAAGATGTAAAGATACACCGATCTCTGAGCAGGGATTTGTCGGCATGGGCGTTGGAGCTGCCTTACGTGGACTTCGCCCGGTTATTGAGTTGATGTTCGGTGATTTCATGATGGTTTGTATGGATCAGATCTGTAACCAGATGGCAAAAATCACTTATATGTCCGGTGGACAGGTAAGCGTTCCGATGGTTATCCGTATGCCGATCGGTGGTGGACGTTCTTCCGCAGCACAGCATTCCCAGTCTTTCCATGCATGGGTTGCTCACTGTCCGGGTATGAAAGTTGTTGTTCCGTCCACAGCAGCAGAGGCAAAAGGTTTATTGAAAACAGCAATCCGCGACAACAACCCGGTTGTATTTTTCGAGCATAAAATGCTTTACACAACCAAATTTGATGTTCCGGAAGATGAAGATTATACCATCCCATTCGGACAGGCAAGAATGGTATCCGAGGGTGATGATATTACAGTTGTAACAAACTCTATCATGACTGTAAAAGCAGAGAAAGCAATTAAAAAATTACAGAAAGAAGGCATTTCTGTTGATCATATCGATCTGAGAACTATTGTACCTCTTGATACAGATACAATCATCAAATCTGTGAAGAAAACAGGAAAACTGCTCATCGTAGATGAAGGACATGAGAGCTTTGGTATCAGCGGCGAGATCGCAACCAGAATTATGCCGGAAGTGTTCTATGATCTGGAGGCACCGGTGAAACGTCTCGGTACGGCAGATGTTCCGCTTCCATTCAGCCCGGCTCTGGAGTTCCCGCTGATTCCGGATGACAAGAAAATCTACGCAGCAATCAAAGAGATGTTATAAGTATAAAAATGGGAGGACATAAAAATGGCAGAAGTAATCTGTATGCCGAAACTCGGATTTAATATGGACGAGGGACAGCTTGTACGCTGGTGCAAAGCAGTCGGCGAAGAAGTAAAAAAAGGCGAAGTGCTTTTTGAGATAAATACGGATAAGACAACGATGCCGGTAGAAGCAACCGGTGACGGTGTGTTATTAAAAACAATGCTCGGAGAAAACGAATATGCAGATGTATTTACTCCGATCGCAGTTGTTGGTGCAGCAGGAGAAGATGCAGACGCAGCACTGGCAGCTTATGGTGAGGGTGCAGAAGGTGGAAGCGCTCCGGCAACACCTGCTGAGGAAGAAAACGCGGCACCTGTTGCAACAGCCGCAGAAGCAGCTCCGGCAGTGGATGTCAAAGATCTGAAGCTGACACCGAAGGCAAAGAAACTGGTAAAAGATGAGGGGATTGATCCTGCATCCTTAAAAGATATCAAAGGAACAGGTTTCCGAGGCGGCATCACAGCGAAAGATATCAAAGCATCACCACTTGCAAGAAAACTGGCAGAAAAGAGTGGTGTGGATCTCGCTACCGTAGCAGGAACCGGCATCAATGGCAAGATCATGAAAGCCGATGTGGAGAAAGCAGCAAGTGCAGCTCCGGCGGCAGCACCTGCAGAAAATCCGGACAAGAAGATTCTTTCTTCTGTTCCTTACAAGGGAGTACGTAAGATTATCGGTGATAAACTTGCTGAGAGCAAATTTACCGCACCACATCTGTATTTTACAGACGCTGTAGATACAACAAATATGACTGCTTTCCGTAAACAGATGAACGAAGTATCTGACAGAAAAATTACAGTATCTGACATCCTTGTTTATGCAGCAAGCAAAGCATTACAGAAATTCCCGGGAATTAATTCTTCTCTGGTAGATGGCAATATCGTGACATATAAGAGTACCAATATCGGTGTGGCAGTCGCTGGTGATAATGGTCTGATCGTTCCTGTCATCAAAAATGTACAGGAGAAGACGCTGACAGCCATTTCTGAAGAAAACAGAGATCTGGTTGACCGTGCAAAAGAAGGCCATCTGAAACCGGAGGAGTATTCAGGCGGAACGTTCTCAATTTCCAACCTTGGAATGTTCGGTATCGGCAACTTTACTGCGATCATTAATCCGCCAGAGGCAGCAATTCTTTCCATCAGCTCTGTTCGTAAGACACCAGTTGTCATCGAAGAAGATGGTGAGGATAAGATTGTGATCCGTCCGATGATGAACATCCAGCTTTCTGTTGACCACAGACTGATCGATGGACTGTTAGCTTCTCAGTTTGTAGAGTATATGAAAGAACTGCTGGAAAATCCGTTAAAAATCTTACTGTAGGAGGGCGTCATGGCAGAAGTAATCATTATGCCAAAACTCGGTTTCAATATGGATGAAGGCGAGTTGGTAAAATGGCACAGAAAAGAAGGCGAAAGCATCAAAAAGGGTGAAGTCCTTTTTGAAATCAATACAGATAAAACAACGATGCCGGTAGAAGCTACCGCAGATGGAACCGTATTAAAAATTGTCCTTGCAGAAGGTGAAACTGCTGACGTATTCACCCCGATCGCCGTTGTCGGCGATCCGGGCGAGGATGCGGACGCAGCACTGGCGGCAGCAGGCGCAGAGGTGGATGTACCGGCTCCGGTACAGGAAGAAGCACCTGCAAAAGCAGCAGAACCGACACCGGCTCCGACAGCAGCTTCCGGAACATACGATTACGAAGTGATCGTGATCGGTGCTGGCCCTGGCGGTTATGAGACAGCAATCAAATCTGCTCAGTCCGGCAAGAAAACAGCCATTGTGGAAGCAAAACATTTTGGCGGTGTATGTCTGAATGAGGGATGTATCCCGACAAAGACATTGGTTCGTACCGCAAATCTGTATACCGAGATGAAAGAAGCAGAGAAATTTGCAATTTTCGGAGTAGATCAATCTGCATTAAAAGTAGATATGAAGAAGCTGCAGGATCGCAAAAACGGTGTAGTAACGACGTTGACAACCGGCGTACAGGGATTGTTACGCGCGAATAAAGTATCGATCATCAACGGTCATGCTTCCTTTGTGGATACACATACCATCGAAGTAGAAGGAAAAACTTATACATCTGATTACTTCATTATTGCTACCGGTTCCAACACATTTATGCCGCCGTTTATTCCGCTGGAAGGCAATACAAATGTAATCACAAGCCGCGAAGCATTAAATATAGATAAGCTTCCGGAGTCCATCGCAATCATCGGCGGTGGTGTAATCGGAATTGAGTTTGCACATGTATTTTCACACCTTGGTTCCAAAGTAACCGTTCTGGAGCTGATGGATCACATCCTGCCAATGGTAGATGAAGAAGTATCCGATATGGCGAAAAAACGTATGGAGAAAAACGGTGTGGTATTCTGCAACGGTGCAAAAGTACAGAAAGTAAAAGATAACAGCGTGATTTATGAATACAACGGAGAACAGAAAGCTGTAGAGGCAGAAGTGGTACTGATGGCGGTCGGACGTGTGGCAAATACCGACGGGCTGAATACAGAGGGCATCGGCATCGAATTTGAGAAAAAAGCAATCAAGACAGACGGTCATATGCATACAAATATTCCGAATATCTATGCCATCGGTGATGTCAATGGAAAAGTTATGCTGGCACATACCGCATCCCACGAAGGTTTTGTTGCAGTGGCAGACATTTGTGGTGAAGCTGATCATGAAATGGATTACGGCAGAATCCCATCCTGTATCTATCTTGATCCGGAAATTGCCTGCATCGGTCTGACAGAGAAACAGGCAAAAGAAAAAGGCTATGACATTCAGGTTGGCAAATTCCCGATGATGGCAAACGGCAAATCTCTGGTAGAGGGAGACACCGACGGAATTGTAAAAGTGATCCTGGATAAAGAACTGGGAGAGATTCTTGGTGTACATCTGTACGGAAAACATGTGACAGATATGATCGGAGAGATCTCTGTAGCAATGAATCTGGAAGCAACTGCTGAGGAAGTGATCGGAGCCATCCATCCGCATCCGACAGTTTCTGAGGCAATGCCGGAGGCATTTATGGCAGCTTTCTATGGCCGGGCTATTAACTTTTAAGCATCGGCGAAAGGAGAACAAATGCAGGAATTAATGTTAAAACCAACCATTTTTAAATATGATACTGTAAAGGAATTTGTAGATGAATTCAAACCGGGCAAAGGTGATCTGGTTATCACAAATGAGTATATTTACAATCCGTATTTCGGACAGATGAATCTGGAATGTGATGTGATCTTTCAGGAAAAATACGGTGCAGGGGAGCCATCCGATGACATGGTAGAAGCGATGTATAAGGATATCAAAGGGGAACATAAACGTGTCATTGCCATCGGTGGCGGAACCGTTATTGATATTTCTAAGCTGTTTGCGTTACGGACAGTTTCCCCGGTTCTGGATCTGTATGACGGCAAAATCCCACCGGTAAAAAATAAAGAACTGATTTTGATTCCGACCACTTGTGGAACGGGTTCCGAAGTGACCAACATTTCCATCCTTGCGTTAAACAGCAGAGGAACCAAAAAAGGTCTGGCAGTGGATCAGATGTATGCCGATACCGCCGTACTCATTCCAGAGTTGTTGGAAGGACTTCCGTTTGGTGTATTTGCAACAAGTTCTATTGATGCACTGATCCATGCCATTGAGTCCAGCCTTTCCCCGAAGGGAAATGAGACAACAAGGCTGCTTGGCTATCAGGCGATCAGCATGATCTTAAATGGTTATAAAGAAATTGCAGAAAAAGGAAAAGAGGCACGGATTGCGCTGCTCAGCCAGTTTCTGATGGCTTCTAACTATGCGGGCATTGCCTTTGCAAATGCAGGTTGTGCAGCCGTTCATGCAATGAGCTATCCGTTGGGTGCTACTTATCATGTGGCACATGGAGAATCCAATTATGCGATGTTTACCGGAGTTATGAAAAATTATATGGAACTGAAAACCGATGGGGAGATCGCAGTTCTGAATAAATTTATTGCACATATTCTTGGATGCGATGAGAAAGATGTCTATGAGGAGCTGGAGAAACTGTTAAATGTGATCATCCAGAAAAAAACATTACATGAGTATGGCATGAAGGAGTCTGAGATTGAAGAATTTGCAGATTCTGTACTGGAAAATCAGCAGCGTCTGCTGGCAAATAACTTCGTGCCGTTAGACAGAGACAGACTGATCAAAATATATCGAGAGCTTTACTGATAAAAACAGGAACAAACCCGGCGGACGAAATCAAGTGTTTCGTTTGCCAGGTTTATAAGAAAAATCAGTAGTAATGGGTTCTGCAAGAAATGGGGAGTTTTTATGAACTGGAAAGAAGTATATAAACAAAAAATCTGTACGGCAAAAGAAGCAGTATCCCACATCCATTCCGGAGATCGTGTCGTTGTAGCGCATGCCTGCGCAGAACCGGTCGTTCTCACAGATGCAATGACAGAAGCAGCTGAAAAATATGACTGGAAAGAGATAGAAGTGGTACATATGGTTGCCATGGGAAAAGCCGGTTACTGTGCACCGGAGATGGAAAAACATTTTCGACATAATGCATTGTTTGTCGGAGGATCTACAAGACAGGCAGTAGAGGAAGGACGCGCAGATTTTACGCCGGTTTTCTTCTCTGAAGTACCGGATCTGCTTCGGAATGATATGCATGTGGATGTGGCGCTGCTTCAGGTAAGTGCCCCGGATGAACACGGTTACTGTTCCCTTGGCGTATCCTGTGATTATACAAAGGCGGCGGCTGAGTGTGCCGCGATTCGAATTGCACAGGTGAATGAAAAAATGCCAAGAGCTATGGGAGACAATTTTGTCCATGTATCTGAACTGGATTATATTGTACCAATGGATACCAATCTGATCGAACTTCAGCCTCCAAAGATCGGTGAAGTGCAGAAAAAGATTGGAGAGCATATAGCATCTCTGGTAAAAGACGGCGATTGTCTGCAGCTTGGAATCGGAGCGATTCCAGATGCGGTTTTGATGTTTTTAAAAAATAAAAAAAATCTTGGTATCCATTCGGAAATGTTTTCCGATGGTGTAGTTGATCTGATCAATGCGGGTGTTATTACCAACAAATGCAAACAGATTGACAAAGGTCAGTGCGTGGCAACGTTCCTGATGGGAACAAAGAAATTATATGATTTTGTAGATAATAATCCGATGGTTCAGATGAAACCGGTGGATATTGTAAATGATCCGAGAGTCATCTGCCAGAATGACAATGTGGTATCTATCAATTCCTGTGTGGAAGTGGATCTGATGGGACAGGTCTGTTCCGAGTCTGTAGGCTTAAAACAGATCTCCGGTGTCGGTGGTCAGGTTGATTTTGTACGTGGAGCCAATATGTCAAAAGGCGGCAGAACGATTATGGCAATGCCTGCCACTGCTGCAAAAGGAACCATTTCCAAAATCGTACCGCTGCTTGCCGAAGGAGCAGCAGTTACGACATCCAGATGTGATGTGGATTATGTCGTAACAGAATATGGAATAGCAAAATTGCATGGTTGTACGTTAAAAGAGCGTGCACGCCAGTTGATTCATATCGCAGCGCCTGCGTTCAGAGAAAGTCTGAAACAGGAGTATGAAAACAGATTTCGCTGCAAACTGGAAGATTGAATATATGAGTTTCAGAAAAGGACGCCATCCCTCTCTGATAACAGATGAGTATATTCAAAACCCTTATCTAACCCTCTATCCAAAAGGAACCATCGGCAGCGATGGTTCCTTTTGCAGTATTGAGAATCTGATAGGAGAACTTTTGCAATTTGGAAATTTACGAAAAAACTATCGAACATATATGGAATGTATGATAAAATAAACCCGAGTGAAGACGGATAATTTCCTGTTAAAAAATGGCAATAAAAGGAAGACTAAAGGAGAAGACATGGGAAAAAAAGTAGTTTTTATCGAGAGTAACTCAAATGATCCGAGATTTAATCTGGCGCTGGAGCAGTATGTATTTGACGAAATGCCGAATGATAGAGAGTATTTCTGGCTATGGCAGAATCATAATACCATCGTCGTGGGCAAGCACCAGAATACGGCACAGGAGATCAATCAGACATATGTCAGAGAGCATGGAATCACGGTAGTACGCAGATTGTCCGGGGGCGGGGCAGTTTATCATGACATGGGAAATGTGAATTTTACCTTTATCGCGGATACCGGAGATATGGAAACATTAAATCTGCATGCATTTTGTACACCAGTAGTTAACACATTGGAGCAGATCGGAGTAAAGGCAGAAGTCAGTGGGAGAAATGATATCACCATCGACGGAAAGAAATTTTCCGGCAATTCCCAGTATATCAAGCATGGAAGAATCATGCACCATGGAACACTGATGTTTGATTCGGATCTGTCTGTGGTATCAAAAGCGCTGCAGGTTTCCAGTGACAAATACGAATCCAAAGGCTTTAAATCAGTCAAAAGCCGTGTGACAAATATAAAGCCGTACGCACCGGCAGATATGGACATGGAGACCTTTAAAAATATTTTAAAACAGTACATGGTTCAGGGCGAAGATGTGGAAATTCATTATCTGAGCGAAGAAGAATTAAAACGCATTCAGCAGATTCAGGAAGAACGTTACAATACCTGGGAATGGAATTACGGCGCATCACCGGAGTTCTCTGTACAGAAAAAGCGCAGAATCGAAGGCTGTGGACAGATTGAGATCAGTATGAATGTAGAACACGGCTGCATTACCGCATATCGTAGTTTTGGTGATTATTTTGGAAATGGTGATACGGAAGAATTACAGGAGACCTTAAAGGGATGTCCGTTGCAGCCGGAGGCACTGGCAGAGCACCTGAAAGATTTTGATCTGGAATCCTGCTACAGTCATCTGGATAAAGATGCCTTTATTTGCCTGCTGACAGAGTAATTTTATTAGAATATGTCAGTTTATCTTGAGTAGACCTGCAAGTTAAGTCTGGCAGAATCATCAGTAGGGAGAATGAGATGGAAACAGCTATTTTTCATATCGGAAATGCCGGTCTGTTCTTTTACCGGAACGGCACCGGTATTCTGATCGATGGCATTTATGATGGAAGTAAAGTCGGAATGTCTGCCATGCCGGAGGCGTGGATGGCGGATTTGAAGCAATGCCGTGGAATGTTGCAGCAAGTAGACGGATTGCTTTTTACCCATCGGCATCCGGATCATTATCAGGAACAGCTGACGGCGGCATATTGCAGTCAGATGGCAGAGCGTGGACGGCAACTTACCGTATATGCACCGGACTGGGAAGCCTCCCATGCAGAGGTTCATGACCTTGGGGAGGACATGTGTCGCATACACATTAAAAATGCAGAGATCATCACCAGACGGACCATTCATGACGGTGGAGAACCGTGGAGAAACGATCCACATGAGACATTTTTGGTCAAAATGGGAAACGAAGCATTTTTTGTGTCCGGAGACGGTGTCCTTAGTGTGGAAGATGCGACAGCATTTCATCGTTATGCATATCATATCGATATTGCCTTTGTGAATCTGTATCAGCTTGGCAGCGAGCGCGGAATGGAGTGTATACATGCTCTGGATGCAGACAGGATTATTTTGTATCATCTGCCAGAACAGGAAGACGATACCTGCCATTACTGGATGATCGGCATGCAGGCAGTGGAACGGTTCACCGGAACATACGGGGAAGAAGTAGAGATTGCAGAACACATGACATGGATCGACGAGGAAAAGCCGTGCTTTTAAATTTTGGGGTAGTGAAAAAGACCTCTGAGCATTTTGTCCCGTCAGCTAACAATCGCTTTCCGGAAAAAAATGCTCAGAGGTCTTTATTTACGCTGTGTAAATTGTTACAAAATCTGTCTCTGTGGACTAATGAACTGTGGTAGAAATATGTTTATATTTGCCGCAACATGGATGAGAAAAGTTGTATATTTCCGTCGTAATGTAAATGAAAAATCGTGAAATTTTTTCTTCGAAAGCGATTGTTAGCTGAGAAGACAAAATCTCACGATTTTTCTTAGTATATAAAAATTCTTATAAATTTACAGGAAAATGTATTTCAGTATGAACAGCACCGTCAGAACATACATAAGAATACTGATCTTCTTTTTCTTTGCATTACCTGTGATAAGGTTTAATACAACATAAGAGATAACTCCCATGGAGATACCTTCGGAAATGCTGTAGAAGAATGGCATTGCCAGAATACAGATATAACATGGAATTGCCTCAATAACATCATTGAAGTTGATGTTTGTAACGTTTGTCAGCATGTAGAATCCTACGATTACCAGTGCCGGAGCTGTCGCGAAGGACGGAATGGCAAGGAAGATCGGGGATAACAGCAGAGACAGACCAAACAGTACAGCTGTAGTAATAGATGTCAGACCTGTTCTACCACCTTCGGATACACCGGAAGCACTCTCTACGAATGTTGTAGTAGTGGATACACCGAGAACAGCACCAGCTGTAGTACCAACGGCATCTGCAAGTAATGCGCCTTTGATACGTGGAAGTTTGCCGTCTTTGTCAAGCATACCTGCTTTTGTAGATACACCGATCAGCGTTCCGATGGTATCAAACATATCTACGAACAGGAATGCAAACAGGATAACTACAAAGTTCAATGATAATACACCGGAGAAATCCATCTTACAGAAGATCGGTGCGATACTCGGGATAGACAGACCGTTGCTGAAATCCGGAAGCAGGTTATAGAAACCAAGATCCGGGTTCGGAACATAAATGCCTGCTGCCTGACAGATCAGACCAAGTCCCCATGTGATCAGGATTCCCCAAAGGATATTTCCTTTGACATTTTTGATAACCAGAGCACCGGTGATAATAATACCGATGATCGCAAGCAGAACTGTGATTCCTACATCATTAAAAGTAGCTGTCACACCGTTCACCTGATTGTATTTGTCTACAGAGAACAGCTGAAGCAGTGTGGAACCGCCGATAACAATGTGTGCGTTCTGCAGACCGATAAATGCGATGAACAGACCGATACCAACGCTGACTGCGGATTTCAGGTTCTGTGGAATTGCATTGAAAATTGCTTCACGTACGTTTGTCAGAGACAGAACAATGAAGATGATACCCTCTGCAAATACCGCTGCCAGAGCGAACTGCCAGCTATAACCCATACCGATAACTACGGTATAAGCAAAGTACGCATTCAATCCCATACCAGGTGCCAGAGCAAATGGGTAATTGGCAAAAAGTGCCATTGCCAGTGTACCGATCAGTGCTGCCAGTGCAGTAGCAGTAAAGACTGCTCCGTGATCCATGCCGGCAGCAGACATGATACTCGGATTGACTGCCAGAATGTATGCCATGGTCATGAAGCTTGTGATTCCGGCAATGATTTCAGTTTTCACTGTCGTGCCGTTTTCTTTGAGCTTAAAAAACTTTTCTAACATAACTTTCTCTCCTTAGTTTGTTAAATGAAATGAGTAACGACACCATTATAGCGTCTTTTAAAGAAGAAAGAAAGTGCTTTTTTCGCCAAATAATGCGAACATTCATACAAATACCAAAAAATATTTCGTAAATGGAAAAATGTTATTCTTTCAGAGAGAATAGATTAATGCAAAAACCAGTAAAATGTTTATTTTTTCTTAGAGAGCGATTGGTAGCGGCCAAGACAAAATAAACATTTTACGTCCGTTTCCAATAACCCCAGAAAAATACATAGTATTCCTATGACATTATATGGATAAATATTATAAAATAAACACAATCGTAGAAGGGGAAGAAAACGTATGCGGTAAACTGTTCCCTGACAGAACAGGGAGAAACGAAGCGCGGACTGATGTTTTTCGTGGCACTGTTCAGTCGGTGTTACTGGATGATAGGAGCTGTGCTTGGTGGTGTCTTAGGTCAGCTGCTGCCTTTTGATATGGAGGGCATTGACTTCTGTATGACAGTACTTTTTGTCATTATTTTTATCGATCAGTGGGAAAAAGCAAAAAGTCATTTTCCGGCGTTGATCAGTATTGCAGCAGGAACTGCGATATATATGGTATTGATACGGATGATATAATACTATAAAATGCATCGAAAAAAAGATGGCATGTATATTCAAGTCGAACGCACGTGAGACTTGGTGCGTGATTCTGGTCAGCGCAAGCTGACATCTTCTTTTCAGAATCACTGCACTCTACACTCCGTTCCGGTCGGCGCAAAACCATTGTCTCCCAGACAATGTGCGCCCTCGCGGAGCATTTATGGAAATAATAAAAAATCCCGTACATTACACTTATCAGATCTCTGATACGCTGTAACGTACGGGTATTTTTTACAGTTTTTTCTTTAACATTTCCGGATTGGTTGCATAGGAAAGTGCCGTTTCAGCGGTAACTTTTCCGGATTTTACCAATTGCTGCAGACTGTAATCCATGGAATGCATATCTTCTTTGTTTGCAGAGTAGACCGTTCCGTCAATCTGTGGAATCTTGTTATCACGGATCATATTTCGGATTGCAGGTGTCACTGTCATAACCTCAAAAGCCGGAACCTGTGTGCCGTCTGTCGCTGGAATCAACTGCTGAGAGACAACTGCCTGAAGCACCATGGAAAGCTGAACCGCAATCTGGCGCTGCTGGTTCGCAGGAAAAACGTCAATGATACGGTCAATGGTATTGGCAGCACCGATGGTATGCAGTGTGGAAAAAACCAGATGACCGGTTTCCGCTGCTGTCATAGCGACATCGATGGTTTCATAATCACGCATTTCTCCAAGAAGGATAACATCCGGACTCTGGCGAAGGGAAGCGCGCAGGGCATTGACATAGCTTAAGGTGTCAATATTGATCTCACGCTGACTGACAATACTTTTGTCATGGCGATGCAGATATTCGATCGGATCTTCCAGGGTGATGATATGTTTTTCCATTGTGTGGTTGATCTGGTTGACCAGACAGGCAAGGGTGGTTGATTTTCCGCTTCCGGCAGGACCGGTGACCAGAACCAGACCTTTGGATAATTTGGAAAAATCCATGACAGAATCAGGGATACCGATATCTTCCGGATGTGGCAGATCAAAGGTAATGACACGGATGACCGCAGAGAGTGCACCACGCTGTTTGTAGGCGCTGACACGGAATCTGGAAAGTCCCGGAACCGCGAAAGAAAAATCATCATCTCCGCGTTTTAACAGGTTGGAAATATCACGGTTTCCGGCTAATTCATAGATTTCTTCGACACAAGCCTGTGTTTCTTTTGGCATCAGTTTTTCTTCATGTTCGCGAAGAATCCGCCCGTTTGCACGATAGGAAGGCGGAAGACCGGCGATGATAAAAATATCCGATGCATGATCGGCAACTGCTTTTTGCAGCAAATCAGTAACTTTCATAATAAACATGCACCTTTCTTTTACTTTGTAATGAATGATGTAATATCTGTATACAAAATAATATCATTCTTGAATTATGTAGTTCTTTTATATAAGACTATATAGCACGATTTATTGATCGCTTCCAATCACAGGAAGTGTTGTCTGTTCTTCCCAGTCAGAAGTAGCTGCTTCTTTCCAGCGAAGAATCCGTCTGGAATGGTTGTCTGGATCTGCCAGAACCGTAACTTCCAACTGTTGACTGTCGGTTACCGGAATCGTGTAATCAATCTGCAGACCATCTGTTTCTTCTGTGACAGTGACATCACTGAGGTTTTGCAGTGCGGCAGCAGCATCTGATTTCTCCAAAGCGGTATCAATCTGTGCCAGACGTGCGGAAGCCTCTGAACTGGCACTGGCATAAGCAGTCTGGTGCGCTGCCAGTTTTTTTGTATAAGACTGGTCTCTCAGTGAACTGGACAGAGAGAGGGCTGCAAAAGTGACCAGACATAAAACGACAAAGATCACCAGCAGATAAGAGGTCCCAATCTGAAAACCCGGTTGGGAAGCGTGTTTTTTCTTTCTCATTGATCGGTCACCTCCTTATTGCGCCGGTTCCGGACAATAATCCGTTTCCATGGAATAAATGACAGAGGCATCATCCGCATCCGAAGCAGAACGTGCGGTAAACGTACCGTGCAGCAGAGCCCCCTGAGGATCTATCCGGATCTGAATCTCATAAGTTGCGTCTGACGAACTGCAAAGCTGCCAGTTTTCATCGTAAAATACGAGATATTCTGCAGAACCGTCTGCATTTTCTGAGACACTGGCATCTTCCGGCAGCAGAGCGGAAAAAGAATCCCCGGCAAGAAATACTTCGGAAAATCCGGATACCTTTTCCAATGCCGTATTCAGTTCCTGTGTCTGACGACTGATCAGATGTGCCCGGACAAAAATCTGCACACAGACCGCTGAGGTCAGACTGAAAAATAAAATTGCAATGATCAGTTCCAGCAAAAACAAGCTGGAACGTTTTGCAGGTGTTCCTTTCATAGCATTCTCCTATGCGTTACGGCGTACTTTTGATACTGACATAAGTATCGGAAATACTGCCGTCTTTGTTTGTACAATACAGATGAAACAGTCCGTCCTGAGTTTCATCAAAGGAAAAACAGTCCGATGCGAGAATCTTGCGTCCATCGGAGGCTTTTGCATCGACACCATCCTGAATAAAAAGCTCCCGCAGGTAGCCGTCATATTCATAGAGATAAGTCACATAAGGCTGCTCCGAATAGGTCTGTCGGATCACAATGGCATCCTGCCCGTCAAAAGTTCCTGCATAGACAGCACCATATTCGTCTGCCTGATGAATCTTTTCCGTCACATACGACAGCGCCGTGCGACTGGCAAAAGAATCCTCAGAGTCCTGCACCTGACGGCTGTAAGTTCCCGAAGCCAGAACAACCAGCGCGACCGAAGTGGCAGTCAGCACAAAAAAGAGCGCAAGAGGAAACAGAAAATCAATGACATGTTTCCGTTCAGTTCGTTCTCTCATGTTCCTTCCTCCTAACGTTCAATAACTGTAATATCCGGCAGAAGATTGGCTCCGGCAATCTGATAATCTACAAAAAAGGAATCCGTATCATATTGGATTCCGCAGGTGTCTTTCAACTCCTGCAGGGACTGTGGATAGCGCCCTTCTAATGCATAATATTGCGAGACACCGCGCCAGAGTGCGTTTTCCAGACTATTTTTCTGCTCCTGTTTTGCCTGCGCGGACAGATGGGAGATCCCACCGAAAAACAATCCACAGACACATAAAAATATCAGCAGTGACAGACACAGATTCCGCAGGGGATGGGAGCGTCTGCTGTGATAAAATCGTTCATTTTTCCGCTGGAACATACCAGACACCTCCTATAATCCGGCCATGATGCCAAGCAGCGGCAGCATGACAGACAGCAGGATAATTCCCACGATCACAGACAGGATAATGACCAGTGTCGGTTCCAGTACGGAGATGAAGGATGTGATACGGTCATTTAACTCATCTTCGCAGCGGTCAGCAATCTGATCCATCACCTCATCCATCCTGCCGGATTTGCCGGCAATGGAAGTCATGCGGGCATAGACACCGGTGAAAACTTTGGATTTAACCAGTGCCACGGAGAGATCTGTACCCTGTTCCATTTCTTCTACACAATTTTTGATCTTTTCACGGAAATATGCATCTTCGATCAGGTTCCGGGAAAACTCCAGTCCGCGTTCCGGTGTCAGACCACTTTTTAATGCAAGTGCCATAGCTCCCGCGAAACGGCAGACAGAAGATTTTTCTGTGATCTCTCTGGAAAAACGAAACGCGTGTCCGAGTTTTCCAAGCTGTTTTCGCCCTCTTTCAGTACGTGTCAGATAAATGCCGGCAATGACGATGGCGACAATCAGAACAACAAATGCCAGCGCATAGCGGGAAAGTCCGTTTCCGACCATTAAAATGCCTCTGGATAAACCGGTCATTTCCGTACCGAGCTGCTGAAATACCTGCTGGAAAACAGGCATTACTTTTGTGATCAGAATCACAATGACAACAAGCATCATAATGATCATGATCAGCGGATAGGTCAGGGAATTACGGATATTTTTACTCAATGTCTCCTCACGGGTGTAGTGGGCAGCCAGAGAATCTATGACGTCGTCTAAGCGACCGGTTTCCTCTCCAATCTCTGTCATATGGATCAGATAAGCCGGAAATACATGGGTCTGTTCCAGGGCATCGGCGAAGGTGTGTCCCTCCAGCATTGACTGATACATGCTGTTGATCAGTTCTTTTTCCAGTTCGTTCTGGGTATCTTCCATCAGAAGCTCCAACCCTTCCAGTGCTGAGATACCTGATTTCAGGATCATCGACATCTCACCGCAGAACGATGCGATCTCCGGATAGGCTAACGATTTTTGCTGCGTCTGCTTTTCCATTCTTTTGTATCCTCCATTTTGATTTCTGCATATGGTTTTTGTATAGGTTCTGATAAGTACAATATTTGAAAAAATAGTGTTTACAAAGCTATTATTTTCAGAGATATTGTTTTCGGTTATGAGCAAGTAGCGAAGCGGATTGCGAATATCCGCTTGACTAGGTAGATTAATAGGTATATTTTGTTACATAATTGCTTCCGTCACCGACGTATTTTTTGACATTGGAAGCACTGTTACTGGCAGCCAGTGTAGGATCCATGATGGACCAGCTTTTTCCGTCAAATTCAATAATATTGTCCACCCATCCAACTTCCGTCACATAGCAGCTGATCCATGCGTGGTAAACGTCACCGGAATAGCCGACATCCAATTTGGTCGGAATCCGTTGAGACCGGAGCATTGCCGACATCAGGGATGCATAGTCGAAACAGATTCCCCTGCCGGAGGAAAGGGTGTCATCCGGAACCGGGATATAACCATAGGGAACTGAAGTTGCTTTTTCCTCATCATAGCTGATATTTTCAATGACATAGTTGTAAATATTTGTGATGGCATCCAGATCCGAATTACAGCCCTGTGCCAGTTCTTCCCCTTTTTTTACACAGGCAGAATCTGCAGTGAAATTTACATAAAAATTCGGGTATAAAAATGGTGAAAATGCATCAGAGATCTGAACGTCCAGGTCCTGTGTAAAAGAAACCGCATACAGATGATCCTCTGCAGATACCGATTCCAGCAGCGTGATCTTGTACGTGCCATTTCCACCGGGAAGGGGGTAGACGAAATAATCCTCCGAAGCTGTTACCGGATAGGTGTATTCTGTGCTGTCCGGCAGCGTTACCTGAACTTTGACCTTTTCATTGTTGCCACTGTAACGAAGCATAACATAGCCATCAGAAGTATGAGAGGCATCCAGTGTCACCAGATCACTTCCGTAAGTGACTTCCCCGGAAGCCTGTGCGGTCAGTACCTGTGGCGTTGCATCCCTGGTTCCCTGTGCATCCTGTGTATCTGATTTTTCAGCAGTCGCTGTTTGGGTATTGCCGGAACCACTGTCAGAAGAAGTGCATCCGGTGGCAAAAAGCAGCACACAGCAAAGCAGAAAAAGGGGGATTCTGCCTGCGCACAGACGCCAGCTTTTTTTGCGATGATATAGCACGAAGCGATCCTCCTTCCTGAAAAATAATCATAAAATAGTCCTGCTATTTATATAGAAAAAACATTACAAAAAGATTAAAAATAAAAATAGTTGAAATAATGTTAATTAACAATAATTATACCACATTTGAGCATTAAGGAAAAGAGATACAAATCATAGATTTCGATTGACAAATAATCGGGGGACTTTTACAATTATCTTAAGCAAGGGAAAATCGTTATATAGAAACGAGGAAGAAAAATGAATGAAAAATTACCGATATTGAATGTTCACATGCTTGGGGATTTTTCTGTTATGTATGGGAATCAACCAATATCATTTGGAAAGAACACAACCACAAAAGCAATGAAACTTTTACAGATTCTTTTGTATCATGGGGAACAGGGCATTTCCAGAGAAAAACTGCTGAACGCATTGTATGTACGGGAAGAACTGGCAGATGCCTCGAACAACCTTCGTGTTACAGTTCATCGTCTGAAAAAGATCATCGTTGATGCAGGACTTCCGGCAGATGAATATATACACATAAAAAAGGGTATTTACAGCTGGCAGGCACCGATGAGAGTGGAAGTCGATGTGAAACGATTTGTTTCCTTATATAAAGAATCAAAAGAATGCACAGATAAGGAACGTAAAGAAGAACTGTTAACACAGGTCTGCCAGATGTATCACGGAGAATTCCTTCCGGCATTGTCCGGGGAAGAATGGGTGCTTCTGGAAAGTATTCAGTACAAAAAGATCTACAGTGAATCATTAAAGGAACTTTGCGAGAGCCTGATGACAAAAGGTGAATATGAAGAAGTGCTGGCACTGTGCGAATCTGCATGCAGGATGTATCCGTTTGATGAGTGGCAGTCAGTGCGTATTGAATGTTTTATCAGGTTGAAACGTTTTAAAGAAGCGTTAAAAGAGTATGAGGATACAGCAAAGCTTTTCTTTGAAGAACTTGGTATTACACCGTCGGATCGTTTACTGAAACAGTTTGACGAGATGAGTAATCAGATGAATCATACCAATCCGAGGGAAATTAACGAGATTAAGGAACGTCTGAAAGAAGACAGTGACCGCGGCGGCGCTTACTATTGCAGTCTGCCAAGTTTCCGCGACAGCTACCGTCTGGTTTCCAGAATGTTAGAACGAAACGGTCAGTCTGCATATCTGATGCTTTGCAGTATCACAGATGGAAAGGGACATCCGATGGAGAAACCGGAGAAATTGGCAGTGATGGCAGAGGAATTACAAAACTCCATCCAACACAGTCTGCGTCGGGGAGATTCTTTTACGAAATACAGTTCTTCTCAGTATTTGATTCTGCTGACAGGGACAAATAAGGAAAATTGCGAAATGATTTTTGACCGTCTCCGGAAATATTTTTCACGGGAGCATAAAAGCTGGGGAAAAAATCTGGAATATTTTGTGTCCTCTATTGCAGATGTGGAAAATCCGGATTCTCCGATTCAGTTTCAAAAGGATAAAAATGTATGGTAACGGATGAAATATTCCATGACAGTTATCATATAACAATATTTGATGTATGAATACGTTATGAAGTGATGATCAGAGAACTTGGAAGGGGAATGGCATGAATATGGAGCAGAAGCAGTCAATCGCCTGGCATGTGCCAAACCTGCTCAGCATTTGCATCGACAGCGTTGCAGATGGCGAAATGTCAGGAGAGATTTATCATTGTTACAAGAAAGAACCATTAAAATTCAGCAATATCATTCGGATGATCGAAACTGCGGATAAATTTTTTGATCAGATTAAATTTCCACAATCAGCGACACAGATACGTTCCTTTGAAAAAAAAGAACCAACCATGGAAGCTGTACCGGAAAAGGTTTGTATACCCCAGGAAGTGTTGGAAAAACGCGGTGCGAAAGGCACATTTTTACTGAATGTGAAATACCGCCAGAATTCATCCTGGCAGGGCGTGATTCAGTGGGTGGAAGGGGATTTGACATATTCATTTTCCAGTGTGCTGGAGCTGCTGAAGATATTAAGTAATGTGATGCAATAAGTTGTTTTATAAACAGTAGTAATGAGATGATTAATAAAAGCGGATTTTCGACAGATGTCGGGAATCCGCTTTTTACATATTCCTTATACAGACAGAAAAGAAATTTAAAAATACTGATAAAAAATGCCTGAAATACATGTAAGATAGACTGAGTCCATAAAAAAACATTACATAATATTACAAAAAAATATAACATTACAAGAAATGATAAAAAAGTTAATGCATAATGTCGAAAAGTAATGTTTTGTGTAATGGGTGGTAATATATAATGCTAATATACAACAAAGATGATAGATAAGCTGGAAAGATAAGAAGGTACTGACATGAGTAATAGACAGAAAAAGACAGAAACATTTATTATAAAAGTCATGGATCAGCAGAATGCAACCTGGCAGGGCAGTGTTACCTGGGTAGATGAACAGCGAGAGCAGTACTTTCGAAGTACTCTGGAACTGCTAAAACTGATAGATGGTGCATTAGAAAAACGTAATGATGACGAAGAAAACAGCGATGAAGATAAAAGGAGGACGCCATGAAACATACAAAGAAAAAACGGATATTGGCAATCGTGCTTTGCATGATACTGGTGTTAAGTACCGGAATAGCAGCCTTTGCCAATGAAAATGTTGGACTTCAGTCCGTTGCGTGTCAGGCAGCAACGCTGGAGCGAGTAATAAAAAATGCAGAGGGTGAAGATGTTGGAACACTGATCGCGGATATTCCGGAGGGCACATTCCTGGCAAGTTCATCGGACGCAAATATACAGATGGATGTACAGGCAGACGTCGGTGCAGACGGTGTTCTTGACCGTGTACAGCAGCAGCTTGAGGCAAACGGTGAAACAGGTTATACACTGAACAATTATGTGATGGCTGATGTTACATTTTATGTAAACGGTGAAAAACAGATACCTCAGCAGCCAATCACATTCCATGTGTCAGGAACAAGTATTGATACAGAGAATGTAATGGCTTTCGCAGATGACAGACAGAATACAACGACTCTGATGGATGCAGACACAGATGAAAACGGTGCATTACAGTTTACAGCACAGACATTCGGCACTGAGACAGTTGTATGTGGTATTTTCGATGTAACTGAAGCAGAAGAGGAAGATGAAAATACCGAAGAAAAATTTGCAGCTGATCCTGTAACCACAGGAGCAAAGGTAGAGGATGAAACAACTACTCAGAAAAATGATAATGTGCAGGCAGTAGCAAATGTAGAAAAAACCGTAAGTATTACAGAAAATTATGGAAAACTGACAGCTAACTACAGTGATACAACGGCAGATGTTGGATATGTATGGTACAGAAGTGTTAATGGAGCAACAACAGCGGAAAGACAGATTCCAACACAGTATTCCAGTACAACAGGAACAAATCTTGGAAAAGATATCAGTTCAGACGGTAAAGAACTTTACATAGCATTGAATGGTGGCGCACTCGGATATAATGGAAATAAGTCAGTAACTTATACAGTAGAAGCTTATAGTAAAAACGATCTGAACGAGTATGGATTACCAAACGATGATGCGACAGCTCTTGCAACAAGTTCTGTATATAATGTGACCGGATACTATGAAGTACAGAATGGAAGTTTTGAGACACCAAGTGTTGCGAAGTATCATCAGAATACAAATAACTGGCAGTTTTCAAATGAAAATTATAAAAGATTAGACGGTGTTTGGCAGACAACAGGTACACATGATGCAGATACCAGATGGTCTGATTCGGAAGGCGCGGATATCGAAATTGTTACGACAACATCAGGAACATCATTAAAACGTCAGAATGACAGAGATCAGAGATATAATTGGCATGGAGATGAGATAGCAGCAGATGGAAATCAGTTTGCAGAACTTAACTGTGCAGCCGCCGGAGCATTATATCAGGATGTCCTTACGACACCTGGAGAAGTTTTAAATTATCAGGTGGCACATAGAGCACGAGGATCGAATGGAAATGATAGCTCTGCGGTAGAAAATGATACAATGTATGTTGTTGCAATGTCCAGTGACCTGGCTAAAAATATTACGACTCAGGCTCAGGTGTTAGACGTTGTCAATAATAAGGAAAAGTATCCGGGAGCAATGGTTGCTACCTATACAGACGGAGATCGTTCTTGGACAACTCATCAGGGAACTTATACTGTAGCAAGTAATCAGTATTCTACACGTTTCTTCTTCGTTGCAGGTAGTACAGCATCCAATATTGATACAGTCGGAAACTTTATTGATAATGTAAAATTTACACGAGACAGATTGACACCTGTAGCAGGTACAGCAAATGTTACTGTAACCAAAACCATTACCGGTTTGAGTGCTGCAGATGCAGAGACATTGGCTAAGAAACTTTCGTTTAAAGTAGGCGATGTACAAACATTAACATATGCTGATATGACCTGGACATATGAAAATGGTGTTTACAGAGGAAGTACGATTGTAAATATTCCACAGGATAAATGTGGTAACATCAAAATCGAAGAAACAGGTACATTAGATGTATCGGGATATACTAGAAATACATCTATATTTGTAGATAGTACGGTAGCCGGAAGTGGAATAACTTCTACAGATATGAACATTGCAGTTGGAAATTCCAGGAGCGTAGAATTTAAAAATAACTATTCTCAGAATGGCGGTTCCGGTGAAACTGTTGAAAGCAAGATGTTTCATGAAAAGTACATCAAACGTAATGACAATGGTACATATGATATTACACTGAATGCTTCTGGAACAATTGGCTCCGATGTAAAGAAAGCTTTTGTTGATATTGTGTTGGTGGTTGATACTTCAGGTAGTATGAAAGGAAGTAATTTAACAAGTACAAAAAATGCAATTAACGCCTTAGTAGATGCCTTCGATGCAAAAAAGGAAACAGTAGATACAAAATACAAATTAGTCACCTTTAGTTCATCAGCTGAGACAAAAACAGATAATTGGGTTGATGGAAAAAAACTGAAGAAAAAAGCAGGAGAATTGTCCGCAGATGGCGGAACAAATTACGACCAGGGATTATCCCAAGCTGCCACTGCAATAAATAGCAGTAGTAGAGAAAATGCAAAGAAAATTGTTATTTTCCTGACAGATGGAAAACCGACCTACTACGGAACAAACCCATATGGATATGGAAATGAGACAAGCAAAAAAACGCTTGAGGCTGCAGTAAGATCTGCTAGTAAGATTAGCTGCGAGAGGTTTTATGCAGTTGGAATTGGACTTCCAGGCTCTATTAATATTTATACACATGATGATAATCCATATTGGGATCATAATAGTTATTGGCACCAAGGAACTTGTCCAGATGGTGGAACTTATTCTAAAGGATACGATATTTCTGAACAAATCAGTGGATTACGTATTTTAGAGAGACTATCTGGAGCAGTTACAGCAAGTACCAAAAGAGCGATTAATTATTCAGATCCTTCCGATCTTACAAGAGAATTTACAAGTATTGCAGGTGACATCTTAACGTTGGCATGCTCAGAGGTTACAATTACTGACACATTAAGCCAGTATGTTGATACAACAGCTAATACAAAAATCAAAGTAAATATTGCACAGAAAACCGCAAATGGTTACACAAATGTGTCAGGCAAGGGACGTGAATTTTCATTAACAGATGGTTCTTTAGCAGCCAGTGATGTTTACGAAGGTACTACTAAAATTGCTACGGTAAGTTACAATAAAGATACGAAAACTGCAACACTAAAATTTGCAGATAATTATACTTTCCAAAAAGACTACTATTATTATCTGTCCATTACAAATGTTGTGCCAAACCAGACTGCATTTGATGAATATCAAACGACAGCTTATCCTAATAAAGGTGATAAATACACAGATGCATCTTCAGATGGTTATTCTGCAGTTGAAACTGGAACATCATCAGAAAAGGCAGGTTTCTATTCAAACAGCGCAGCAACGATTTCTTATAAGTGGAAAGACAGCAATGTTACAGAAAATTATAGAAAACCAGTTGTTCAAGTTGAGCAGATTAATGTTAACAAAAATTGGGTGGGAGTCAGTGATCCAAAGGATACCGTTTTAGTACAGTTAATTGATAAAAGTGAAAACCCAGTTTCGGGACGCATACTTGAATTGTTACCTGGAAAAAATTACAGCGGTTCTTTCACTGTAGAAGAATCAGATAACTATGGCGGTGTTCGTGAGCTGAAGCTGGATGACACAAACGGGACAATTGATTATAAGGGTCATAAGTACAGCATGATCGAATCAGATGAAACAACAACCATCAGCGGAACGACATACATAGTAACTTATAATAGATCCGGTAATCAGTATACTATCACAAATACCAAGAGTGCTCAGAAAATTAAAATTCTGAAAACGAGACATGCAGAAGGTACACCGGATATTTATCTGGAAGGTGCAGAATTTACCTTGGTAGACAGTAAGGGAAATGTAGTAAAGATTGGCACAAATACAAATGGGACTTACATTTCAGATGAAAATGGTCTGGTCTTGGAAGGCGATATTGCTTATGGTACCTATACACTGACTGAGGCGAAAGCACCATCAGGTTATACCAAGTTGGCAAATCCTATCACTGTAACAGTAAATGATGAAGGTATTACCGTTTCAGGAAATACAAATGTAAAAGTTGAAACAACAAATAATACATACGTCATTACAGTGGCAAATGATTTGCTTTATGAACTGCCTCACACCGGAGGCACCGGAATTTACTTGTATATGATCGGCGGAATGCTTCTTATGGGAGCAGCCGCATGGATCTTATACAAAAACAAATGCAGGGAGGTGCTGAAAAGATAAAAATAATTGATTTAGCTTTTCAGCGGCCTACCGCCGCTACAACAACTAATTAATTTAACTATCTTCCCGAAACGGGACAAGATAAACGGGCAATGCCCTAAAAGAAAAGGAGACGACGAGATGAAAAAGATGAAAAAATTCTTCGCAGTGATTTTATCACTCGCAATGGTTCTTGGAATGAGTATCACAGCATTTGCAACGGAAGCTGGAACAGCTACTCAGGCAGCTACAGGTAAGATTACAGTGGAAGGTCTGACAAAGGAAAAAACAACTGTAAAAATTTACAAAGTGGTTTCATGGGATGAAGCTAAGAGTGAGTGGAAAGTAGAAAATTGGGCAAAAGATCATGTTGATCTTACAAAAAATCCGGTAAAAATTGACTGGAATGACTTAAAAGAAATTGCAACTGATGCTGATTTACAGGAAGCTAAGGAAGTTTCTGATGGAACAGCAGAATTTGATAACCTGGAAATTGGCGCATATCTTATTACTGCAAACGGTGATACCACTGTGTACAATGTAATGGGTGATTTTACATATGATTATGACAGCGATAATTTAATGGTACCTGCTCAGAAAACAATCAGTGCAAAAGCTTCTGATTATCAGGTAGTTAAAACATTTAAGAACGATGATTCTGACAAGTTTGTAAAACTTGGTGACAGCATTCCGTTTGTAATTACAACAACTTTCCCAAGTTATGAAGATGGAACAAAGAACAGAACATTTACAATCACAGATACACCAACTGGAATGACAATTACAAATATTGAAGTTAAAGTTGGAGAAGATACACTTAGCGCAGGATCAGACTATACTTTAGATAAGCGTTTACCGTCAACAGAAGCTGTAACAGTAAATTTTGCAGCTGATTATATTGGAACTGAGAATACACATGCTGGAAAAACTGTAACAGTAAATGTTACAGCAAAAGTAACAGGAACAGGAAAATACTCCAATGAAGCTACAACAAATAAAGCATCTGATCCATCTAAAGTAGAAGGTGAGACAGGATCTATCACAATCAACAAAGTTGATAAAAAAGATAATGTTCTGAAAGGTGCAGAATTTAGTGTTGCTCTTGATGGAACAAAACTTGAGTTCGTTGAGGTAGAAACAGGTGTTTACAGATTAGCAACAGCAGATGATGCTGAGAATACAAAAGTGACAAATGTAGTAGCTACAAACGGATCTGTAGTAGTAAAAGGTCTTGACGAAGGAACATACAATATCGTTGAGGAAAAAGCACCGAAGGGTTATTCTGTTGTAGATGTACCTAATCAGACTATTTCCGCAGGACAGAATGCTAATATTACTGTTAAAGTAACTGATACAAAACTTTCTGCACTTCCGCATACAGGTGGTATCGGTACTACAATCTTCACAATCGCAGGTTGTGCAATCATGGTAGCAGCAGCTTTCTTCTTCTTCACAAGCCGCAAGAAAGCAAACAAATAATGAATGATAGTGAATGTCAGTAAATGAGATTTACTGAAGAAACAACAGAATCCGGGGCGACAGCCGCCCCGGATTCATACAAAAAGAGTAATTTACAACAACAAGGAGAGCCCGGATGAAAAAGAAAAGCAGTAAAATAGTGATCATTCTTATATTTTTAGCCGGTTTGTCCTTATTGCTGTATCCTTTCATTGCAAATCAATGGAACAATCACAGACAAAAGCAGCTGATTGGCAATTACGAAAGTGTTATTTCTGATAAGGAAGCGGCAGGGAACATTGATTATGCAGCAGAGATGAAAAAAGCAGAAGCCTATAACGATGCATTGCTTCCAAGCATTTTGCCAGACTCATTTGCCGTGGCAGATGCAAGTACAGAGACAGACAGCAGTTATGAAGACAGTCTGAATATTGCCGGAGACGGGATGATGGGAATTGTAGAGATTCCAAAGATTGCGATCAAGCTTCCTATTTATCATGGAACAGGTGATGAAGTATTACAGAAAGCGGCAGGGCATCTGGAAGGAAGTTCTCTCCCAATCGGTGGCGAGAGCACACATGCAGTTATTTCAGCACACCGCGGATTGCCGAGCGCATCACTTTTTACCGATCTGGATCAGCTGGAGATCGGAGATCATTTTCTGATCCATGTGCTGGACGAAACCCTTTGTTACGAAGTAGATCAGATCCTGGTAGTAGATCCGGAAGATACATCCGCATTGGCAGTAGAGGATGGCGAAGATCTGGTGACGTTGCTGACTTGTACACCATACGGTGTCAATACGCAGAGATTGATGGTTCGGGGACACAGAGTTCCTTACGAAGAGCAGGCAGTGGCAGATGAGCAGACACCACTCAGTGGCCTCAGCTTACATACGAATTATTTACTTTGGGTAGTGGTAGGAATTGTCATTACCGGAGTATTTATCCTTATATTATTTATCAGAGAGAAAAAACTGCAGAAGAAAGCAGCAAAACAAAAGGAATCTGAAGAATGAGTGAAAAAGAACTGGAAAAAAAGCCTGTAAAGAAAAAAGGCAGATTAGCTCCGATTCTTTTCGGACTGCTGTTTCTGGTTGGATTCGGAATCCTGGCTTATCCAACGATTTCGAATCAGTGGAATACTTACCGGCAAAGCCAGCTGATCAGTAATTATGAGAGCAGCGTAAACAACATGACGCCGGAAGATTATACCGATGAATGGCAGAAAGCAGAAGATTTTAATGCAAATATCACACAGAATAATCTGTATGGAGATGTGTTTGGGGAAGATGACGGAGATCTGGAAAGTACCGATTACTGGAAAGTGTTAAATGTCGGGGATGACGGAGTCATGGGGTATCTGTCCATTCCGAAGATCAATATCAAACTTGCAATTTATCATGGAACCGGTGATGACGTGCTCCAGACCGGAGTCGGACATCTGAATGGAACAAAACTTCCGATCGGTGGTGAGAGCAATCATACCGTACTGGCAGCACACAGAGGATTGCCGAGTGCAAAGCTTTTTACCGATATTGACCAGATGGAAATCGGAGATAAATTTTACATCCATGTGTTAGATCAGGTATTAGCTTATCAGGTAGATCAGATTTTACCGATGGTAGACAAGGATGATCACGAGACATTGGATGATGCAATGAAGATAGAAGACGGTAAGGATCAGGTAACTTTATTTACCTGCACACCATATGGTGTTAATTCCCACCGTTTACTTGTAAGAGGAACCCGCGTAGCGTATAATGGAGAAGAGGAAGCAACCGGATCGGTGGCAGACAGCATGTTACATTCCATCCAGAATTACTACATGTTGTATCTGATCCTTGGAATCGCAGTTACGGTTCTGCTGATTCTTATTATGAAAGTTGTATCAGGAAGAAAACAGCGTAAGAAATAAAGCACAGACTTTAAAGGAGGATACGAGGCGATGATGAAAAGAAAAGTAAAAGCAGGAAGTGCCATTTTCCTGGCTCTGGCAGTGGCATTCTCCGTATTTGTTCTGCCTGGCGTATGGGCGGCAGATGCGATACAGGTTGACAGAAATGACTGCTCCGTGGAATTTTCCGTTGGAAGTGATTATAAAGAGCTGTTGACATCAGACGTGACAATTGATTTATACAAAGTTGCTTCTGTGGATAAATCAGGAACTTATACCGCTGAGCCGGATTTCGAAGGGCTGGATGTCAGTGCACTGGATATCGATGATCAGGCAGGTTCCGCAGCAAAATGGTCAGAGAGAGCAGCAAGCGCAGCACAGAAGGTGACAGAGAAGAATCTGAATGCAACTGATACCGTTACAACTACAAACGGAATGACAAAATCCGAGGGACTTGAGACAGGACTTTACCTGATTCAGCCGGAAGAAGTTGTAACAGATAATTATACGTATACATTTGCACCGTCGCTGGTAGCTTTGCCGAATAACTATTATGGAAACGGTGGCAGTGATACATGGGTTTACAACCTGACCGGAGAAAATGGTATTACCTTAAAACCGGAACAGCATGCAAGATATGGTAAGCTGGTGATCAACAAAACACTGTTACATCAGAATGTGACATCCGGTGACAAAGCAACATTCGTTTTCCAGATTGATATTGAAAATCCGGATGGAACAAAAGAATCAAAAGTAGAGGCATTAGATTTTAAAACCGCAGGATCTGATTCCATTACGATTGAGCATCTGCAGGCAGGCGCGACCGTAACAGTTACTGAGGTGTACAGCGGTGCTTCTTATAAACTGACATCAGAAAATGGTGTACAGGCAACCATTACAGCAAATGATGATTACAGCGATGGCGATGCATCGACGGCAGAAGTTTCTTTCGAAAATGATACCGATGGTCGTCCAAACGGCGGATACGGCATAGTTAATAACTTCAAATTAAATAAAAATGGTCTGTATGACCATACGAAACCGGCACAGTAAAGGAGGGAAGCCAAATGAGAAAGCTACATAAAAAACCATTGGTTCTGGCAGCTGCAGCGATCGCGTTAACCGGCTCCCTGACCGTGGGAAGTGCGGTGGCATATTTTACCACATATGCAACTGCACAGGGCGGTGTCACCATGAATATGGGATTTACAGAGACAAAACCACATGAGGAAGTTGACGAAAACGGAAAACATGTCACGATTTCCAATGTTGGCGATTATGATTGTTTTGTCAGAGTCAGAGCATTTGCTCCGGTGGAATTAAGCTACAATGCACCGGACGGTGGATGGACAGACGGCGGTGACGGATACTGGTATTACAATGATGTTCTTCAGGCAGGACAGACCACGGAGAAGGAATTGAATATTACTTATAAATTCCCGTCCGGGGATCAGAAACCGGAAGAGTTTAACGTAGTAGTTATTCAGGAATGTACACCGATTTTTTATGATGAAGATGGAAACGCATACGCTGACTGGGACAACGTTGTGACAGACAGCAGCAATACACAGGAGTAGGAGGTAAATGAGGATGAAGAAGAAAAAGAAATCATTTCCGAAAGTAACAGTCCTGCTTCTGGCGGCAGCCGCAGTGCTTCTGGTTGGGAGCGGTGTGGGAAGTGCGAGAGCAGCACTGACCTATTACAGTGAGAACTATTCCGTACAGATGAATATGCAGAGTATCGGCGTATCTCTGACAGAGAACGGAGATGTTGTCAGCAGCAGAGATTATGCAGAGCCAGATAAATGGGAAGGTTCCACAGAAGGTACTTTATTAAGCAAGATGCTTGGTGAAAATGAAAAATTCACACCGGGCAAGAAATATGAGGAAGCGATCGGCGTAACAAACAGCGGAAATATCGACACATTTGTACGTGTGATCATTACAAAAAGCTGGCAGGATGCTGATGGAAACAAAAATACAACACTTTCTCCGGATTTGATCGAATTAAATTATCTGACCGATAACGGATGGGCAATCGCAGAAGATCAGTCCACACCGGAGCGGACAGTTCTGTATTACACAAAAGCAGTAGGTGTCGGAGAATCCACACCGGCATTGTCTGATACACTTCGCATCAATCAGAGTATTGCTTCTGAAGTGACAAAGACAGTGAAAGATAACACAATTACTTATAGTTACCAATATGACGGTTATACATTCCATGTGGATGCGGAGGTTGATGCAGTTCAGACACACAACGCAAAAGATGCGATCAAGAGTGCCTGGGGTGTGGATGTGAACGTGTCAGAGGATGAGACCGAGATCAGTCTGCAGTAAGGAGGTACAGAAGAATGAAAAAGAAAATTTTGTGCCTGGTGCTGACACTTGTTATGACAGTAGGGGCAGCGACAACTGCATTTGCAAAAGATTATCAGGGTGCTGACGGATGGAATGTAACCTTTGACGGCAGCAAGATGAACAGTAATTTTCAGGATTCCGATGTGACCGACGAGATGGCAAACATCCAGCCGGGTGACAGTATCGAACTGAAAGTACAGGTAACCAATTCTGACAGTGGCAAGACAGACTGGTATATGACCAATGAAGTCATTCAGACACTGGAAGATGCACAGGCGACAGCAGAAGGCGGCGGATATACTTACCGTCTGACTTATGTGGGAGCCGACAATACAGAAAACGTATTATACGACAGTACAACCGTTGGTGGTGAGGGCGCTTCCAAAGCCGGGGAAGGTCTCAAACAGGTGGATAATTCCACACAGGAATACTTCTATCTTGGCAGACTTGCATCCGGCGAAAGCGGAATAGTACATCTGACCGTTGGTGTTGATGGCGAGACACAGGGTAACGGCTATCAGCTGACACTGGCAAAACTCCGTATGAATTTTGCAACGGAAAAGGTGACAGAAGGAACAACCACTACCAAAGAAAACAAAGTAGAGAAGAAAGTTCCGGGCAAAAACAATGTCGTAACAACAACCAAACGGGTAAAAACAGGTGACACCAATCTGATCCTCAGATATTGTGCACTGGCTCTGGTTTGCGGAATTGTCTGCCTGATTCTTGCAATCTTCTCCATGAACAAAAAGAAGAAAGAAGCAAAGGCATACAGAAAGAAAGGAGAGAAATAATATGTTCAAATGGAAAAAAATGTTAATCTCTCTCCTGAGTGTATCTGTGATCGCGGCAGCGCCGGCAACAACCGCTCTGGCAACTCAGCCGGGAAATGCATATACTTACAAAGTAACTTTATCCGCAGGAAATAAGGGCAGCATCAGCGGTCAGGAGAAGATCGAAGTGCAGGATCTGAATGCAGGCGATGATGTTTCTTTTGATCTGAGCCAGATTCAGGTGACAGATGAGAAATATTATGTAAAAGGTATCCGTCTCAGCGGTCGTGACAATGCAGAAGCTCTGGCGGCACCGGCATTTAACGTGGACGGTGATGCAGATTATGTCGTAGCATACGGCATCAAAGGCAATCAGGTAGCCTATACGGTTCAGTATCAGGATGAAGATGGCAACACACTGGCAGAAAGCCAGACCTTTTATGGAAATGTCGGTGACAAACCAGTCGTTGCTTATCATTATATCGAAAATTTTGTTCCACAGGCATTGGCACTGACCAAAACCCTGAGTGAAAATGAAGCAGACAATGTGTTTACCTTTACTTACGCACCGGGTGAGACCAATCGGGTGGTAGAGACAACCACAACGATTACAACCGTTGTACCGGGAAATACTGTTTACAATACAGTGACGGTTCCGGCAGGTACGGTAGCAGGTGGAACAACGACCGATGGCACCAATGCGGCAGGTGGAAATGCAAATGGAACAACGACCGGTGGTACCAACGTGACAGGTGGAAATGCAAATGGGACAACGACACCGGGCGGAACTACAGATGCCAATGGCGGACAGGATGCAGATCAGGATAATACTGTAGAGAATACGGACGAGCAGACACCGCAGGGACTGGTAGACCTGGATGATGAAGATACACCTACCGGAAATATCGATGCAGGAAAGTCGGAATCTGTGAAAACAATGAATTTCAGTATTGCGATCATTGTGGCAGCTGCAGTAGCAATTGTGGCTCTTTTAGTAGCACTGAGACGTCGCAGCAAAGAAACAAAATAAAAAATATGTGAATCATGATTGATGGCATAGAATGTGGCTCCCCAGAGTGAAAACTCTGGGGAGTTTTTGGGTAGAATTTGAAGTAGTAAATATGATGGAAATCAGTTATAATAAATGCAATGAAAACAGGAATTTAAATGATATAAAATCAAAGGAGAATAAAGGGTGAGTAGAGAAACACGAAAGAAAAAAAATCCAATTGCGACATTATGCAGCGTAATAGGAACGGTTTTGCTAATAATAGTAGTCGCAGCATGCATTCCGTTGACACTTCCCAAAGCCATGGGCTATCAGCTCTATACGGTAGTCAGTGGCAGTATGGAACCAGCGATTCCGGTAGGAAGCTTAGTATATATCAAATATGTGGAACCAAAGGAAATCATTGAAGGCGATGTGATTGCATTTTACGGATCAGATGCGGAGGGTTCGATCATCACGCATCGTGTGGTTTCAAACAGTTCTGCCATGGGTGAATTTATCACGAAAGGTGATGCCAACGAAGAAAATGATATGAATCCCGTGACCTATAATCAGTACATGGGCAAGATGGTACGTTCCATTCCAAAAATCGGAGGTATTGTGCAGACAATCACAGGCGGTTCCGGAAAAGCAGCTGTGGGATGTGTGATTGGCTTAGCAATTGTATTGGAAATCATTGCAGCTGTGCTGAACCGACGATTGGAAGATGACGAGGAAGAATAATAAAGCCAAAAGCTGATTACAAAGAAATACCACTTGGAGAAAATGCTTTGTATGAAAAAAGAAGCAAAAAGAATACGTGTATTAGATTGACATTAATTTGTCAATATGATATAAATGAATCATACATGGTGTGTTACTGATTACGCAGGCATTAACCGTGCATAGATATTTTTTTGATATTTATGTAGGGTTAGTGCCTTTTTTCGTTGCCCGGGAAAATAGAGACGAAAGAAGAAAACTGCCAGCTATGTGAATTCAAAAAATGGGTACACTATAACAAATAATGTCTATTATGGAGAAAGAGTGAGGAGAACTATGAAAGACAAAATTTTTGGAATTTTGCAGAGGGTTGGACGATCCTTCATGCTGCCGATCGCAATTTTGCCGGTAGCCGGTCTGCTGCTTGGAATCGGTGGATCTTTTACAAATGAAACAATGCTGGAAACTTACGGTCTGCTTGGTGTTATGGGACCGGGAACCGTACTGAATCAGATTTTGCAGGTTATGAATGCCGCAGGTAACATTATTTTCACGAACCTGCCGATCATATTTGCCATGGGCGTAGCAATTGGTATGGCAAAGAAGGAAAAAGAAGTAGCTGCACTGGCAGCGGTTATCGCATTTTTTATCATGCATGCCTCTATCGGAGCACTGATCAGCATCAAAGGCGGCGCTGAGACAATGTTATCCGGTTCTGTCACAGATGTATGTGGTATTACATCCTTACAGATGGGTGTATTTGGCGGTATCATCGTTGGACTTGGCGTTGCTGCTTTGCACAACCGTTTTTACAAAATTGAGCTTCCGCAGGTGTTATCTTTCTTTGGCGGAACCCGTTTTGTACCGATCATTTCCGGTATCGTATTTGTTGGCGTCGGAATCCTGATGTTCTTTGTATGGCCGCTGATCCAGTCCGGTATTTACGCACTTGGTGATCTGGTACTGAGATCCGGTTACGCAGGTACATGGGTATATGGTTTCCTTGAGCGTTTACTGCTTCCGTTTGGTCTGCATCACGTATTTTACCTGCCATTCTGGCAGACAGGCGTGGGCGGAACACTGGAAGTTGGTGGAAAACTCATCGAAGGCGCACAGAACATTTTCTTTGCACAGTTATCCGATCCGACCGTGGATCACTTTGCAGTATCTGCAACCAGATTTATGTCCGGTAAATTCCCACTTATGATCTTTGGTCTGCCGGGAGCAGCACTTGCAATGTACCGCACTGCAAAACCGGAAAAAAGAAAAGCGGTCGGTGGTCTGTTACTTTCCGCAGCACTGACTTCCATGCTGACAGGTATCACAGAGCCGTTAGAGTTTACATTCCTGTTTGTAGCTCCGCTGCTGTATGGTATTCACTGTGTATTTGCAGGGCTGGCATACATGCTGATGCATATTTGTAACGTTGGTGTCGGAATGACATTCTCCGGTGGATTTATTGATCTGTTCCTGTTTGGTATCTTACAGGGTAACAAGAAAACAAGCTGGGGATGGGTAGTGATCATCGGTGTGATCTACTTCGTTGTATACTACTTCCTGTTCAGCTTCCTGATCGAAAAATTAAACCTGAAAACACCTGGTCGTGACGATACAGAAGAAGTAAAACTGTATACAAGAGCAGATGTCAATGCAAGAAAAGAAGGCGAAAACGGTGCAGCAGGGGATGATTCTGTTTCTGAAGGAATCCTGCAGGGACTTGGCGGCAAGAAAAATATTTCTGATGTCGACTGCTGTGCAACCAGACTTCGTTGTACCGTATTCAAACCGGAGTTAGTCAATGATGCGATCCTGAAAGCAACCGGAGCTTCCGGTGTGGTTCACAAAGGAAATGGTGTTCAGATCATTTACGGACCAAAAGTAACGGTGATCAAATCCAATTTTGAGGATTATCTGGAGAAAGCTCCGAATGAGGAGATTAACACAGATGAGACAGCTTCTGAATCAGCAGATGCAGCTCAGACAGAGAATGCAGCAGAGGCACAGGAGTCAAAAGAAGTTGTAAAAGAAACCATTATCGTATCAAGCCCGATCACAGGTATCGCAGCAGATTTGGCAACTGCACCGGATGATGCTTTTGCTGGAAGAATGATGGGTGACGGAGCTGTGGTTACACCGACTGCAGCAACCATCGTGGCACCGGAAGACGGACAGGTCATCTTCGTATTTGATACAAAACATGCCATCGGATTTTTGACAGACAGCGGTTTATCCATGCTGCTTCACATCGGTATTGATACTGTAAATCTGGAAGGCAAAGGTTTCACCTGTTTTGTAGAAAACGGACAGAGCGTGAAAAAGGGTGACAAGATGCTGGAAATCGACATTGAGTATCTGACCGCAAATGCACCGTCCTTATGCTCTCCGATTCTGTGTACAGAATTAGAGGATAACCAGAAAGTCAGACTGCTGGCAGAGGGCGAAGTAAAAGCTGGCGAGCCGTTATTTGCAGTAGACGTATACGAAGAAGCGTAAAGAAAATAAATGCAGCTCAGGGATTGGAAAAAGAAACCTGAGCTGTCAGATAAAAAGAAGATTGAAACAACAAAGTAAGAAACGAATAATCATAAGGAGAAGGAGAGCAGTATGGCGCAGGAATACAAAGGAAAATCCGTATATAAAGGAATTGTCTTAGGACCGATCGCAGTATTTAAGAAAAATGATGTACAGGTAAAACGGGAAAAAATCACAGATGCGGAGAGCGAGATCGCCCGTATGCAGGAAGCAGTATCTGCTTCTCAGGAGCAGCTTCAGAAACTGTATGACAAGGCAGTGAAAGAAGTTGGAGAAGCCAGTGCAGCGATTTTTGAAGTACATCAGATGATGCTGGAGGATGAAGATTATCAGGATGCGATCTGCAATATGATCCGCAATGAGATGGTAAATGCAGAATATGCAGTTGCTGTTACCGGAGATAATTTTGCAGAAATGTTTGCAAGCATGGATGATGATTATATGCAGGCACGTTCTGCCGATGTCAGAGACATTTCCAACCGCCTGGTGCAGAACTTATCCGGAAATGCACCGGTGGATATGAACGACATGGAGCCGTCCATTATTGTAGCAGATGATCTGTCCCCAAGTGAGACGGTTCAGATGGATAAAGACAAGATTCTTGGTTTTGTAACTGTACACGGATCTACAAACTCACATACTGCAATCCTTGCCCGGATGATGAATATTCCGGCGCTGATCGGTGTGCCGATGGATCTGGATGCAATGCAGAATGGTATGCAGGCAGTGGTCGATGGATTTGAGGGGATGTTTATTGTGGAGCCGTCAGAGAAAGTATGCGAGCAGACAAAAGCACGCATGGCAGAAGAAGCGGAAAAACAGCAGCTTCTGCAGCAGATGAAAGGACAGGAAACTGTTACAAAAGATGGAAAACACGTCCATCTGTATGCAAATATCGGAAGTGTTTCCGATATCGCGAGTGTGCTGGATAATGATGCAGAAGGTGTCGGTCTGTTCCGAAGCGAATTTCTGTATCTTGGAAAAACAGATTTTCCGACAGAGGAAGAACAGTTTGCAGCTTACAAACAGGCGTTACAGCTGATGGCAGGCAAAAAAGTGATCATCCGTACCCTTGACATTGGTGCGGACAAACAGGTAGATTATTTTAACCTTGGTGAAGAAGAAAATCCGGCAATGGGCTACCGTGCGATCCGTATTTGTCTGAAGCAGCCAGAGATTTTCAAAACACAGCTTCGCGCATTGCTTCGTGCCGCTGTATACGGAAATCTGTCTGTGATGTATCCAATGATCACATCCACCGAAGAAGTGGAGCAGATTTTTGCTGTTGTAGAGGAAGTGCGGGCAGAATTAGAAGCAGCGGAGATCCCTTATAAAATGCCGGAACAGGGTGTGATGATCGAGACACCGGCAGCAGTTATGATCAGTGATGAACTGGCGCAGATGGTTGATTTCTTCAGTATCGGAACCAATGATCTGACACAGTATACGCTGGCAATCGACCGTCAGAATGCAAAACTGGATGATTTTTACAATGCACATCACAAAGCGATTTTACGCATGATTCGTATGGTTGTGGAAAACGCACACAAATACGGAAAATGGGCAGGCATCTGTGGCGAGCTTGGCGCAGATCTGGAACTGACCGATGCATTTATGGAAATGGGTGTGGATGAGCTTTCTGTGGCACCGTCCATGGTTTTGAAAGTTCGCAAAAATATCCGTGAATATGCAGAAATATAAATATTGACGAAAGAAATGCGGGCAGCAGCAGGTTCGGAGAGGATTTGTTGCTGTCCGTTTTGTCAATATAATTGTAAATATGGTACTGTAAAAATGAAGCGTGCTTGTATAGAACGTTGATTCATAACAATATTTTACAGCATAAGATTGCTTTTTATTGCTTTTTTAGAGGGTGAATTCTGTTTTGTGGGTTTGAAAATATGGGGTTCTATGCTAGAATAATACTATTACAAACTATTTTGTGGGAGAAGGAAGTAAAAACATGTATCGCATATGTAAGGTATTGAATCATAATGGGGTAATTGCCCTTGATATGAATGACAGTAAAGAATATGTGCTTTTAGGAAAAGGTGTCGGATTTGGGAAAAAGCCCGGTGAGCGTTTTGAACAGCCGGTGGATTGTACCGTATATTCCCTGCAGGAGACTTCTTCAAGGGGAGATGCTGCTGATCTGATCAAGACGATCCAGCCGGAATATTTTCAGATGACAAACCGGATTCTAAACGAGGCAGAGCGTCATTTTGGAAAAATTGACCGCAGCATTCTGTTTCCGATGGCAGACCATATCGCGTTTGCGGTGCAGCGTTTGCAAAAAGGAGAGCAGATCTCCAATCCTTTGACGGAAGATATCAAAACATTGTTTCATTCGGAATTTAAAGTGGCGTCTCTCATACGACCGATTCTGAAAGAAGAGAAACAGATTGATATTGATGATGACGAGATTGGTTATGTGGCATTACACATTCATTCTGCACTGGAAAAAGAATCTGTTTCGGTGTCCATGCAGATGGCGCGGGCGGTGCGCGATTGTGTATCCATGATCGAGGAACAGCGCGGTATTCATATCAATGTGATGTCTTTAAGCTATAACCGTCTGATGAATCATGTGAAATATATGGTTGCCCGTGTGTTAAAAGGGGAGTCCCTGAAAGTCAATATGAATGATTATGTACAGCATAATTTTCCAGAGTCATATGAGCTGGCAACGACTGTCTGTGATCATCTGAGCCATGCGCTTCGTAAACCTCTGGAAGAACTGGAGATCGGATATCTGGCAATGCATATTGAGCGAGTAAGTCAGGATGATGAATAGTGTTCGCTTGTAAAAATGATCGAAAATATGTGATTTTTGGAAAAGCGGACAAATATAGGAAAAACATGTTGGAAAACGGACGAATACAAAAATGCGGGTTGATGTAAGTGCATCGTCCCGCATTTTTTGCAATATACCAGTTCGATTTATCTCAGTCGAGAAGACTCCCACTTCTGCAAGTGGTGAGTAATAACAAGTCTTTCTCAGTGGGAGTACAATCTCCGACTGAGATAAACGCTCCGCGGGGATGTGCAGTGATTCTGAGAAGAATATGTCAGCTTTCGCTGACCAGAATCACGCACCAAGTCTCACGTGCGTTCGACTTGAATTTGTCAAATATGCCTTTAAAAGTTCGAATGTGTTTTTTACACCATCCACATGAGAGCGCTCATAGTTGTGGGAGGCATACACACCCGGACCGATCAGTCCATGACGGATATCAAAACCGCCACGCAGAGTTGCTTCCACGTCGGAACCATAATGTGGATATACATCAATGGCATAAGCAAGACCGTTTGCTTTTGCAAGCTCAGACAGTTCTGTCACCAGATCGTAGTTGTAAGGGCCGCCAGAATCTTTTGCACAGATAGAAACCATGCGTTCCGTACAGCCAAGGTCATCACCGACACAACCCATGTCGACAGAAATCATTTCTTCTGTATCTGCCGGAATAAAACTTCCACCGTGACCAACTTCTTCATACACAGTAAATAATAAGGAAACTTTGCGATTCAAAGTAAGTGCTCCATCAGCGACTTCTTTTGCGATGCCAAGCAGGATCGCAGCAGAAAGTTTATCATCCAGAAAACGGCTTTTAATGTAACCGCTTGGAGTTACCGTTGTGCGCGGATCCATGGCAATGATATCTCCGGTCTGAACACCAAGTGCTTTTACTTCATCTTCAGAACTTACATTTTCATCCAGCAGGATTTCCATGTTTTCTTCTACTGTTTCCACTTTCTGGTCAGCTACATGTGCAGATGGCTCTTTATTCAACACAACACCGGTGTATACTTTGCCGTCTCTTGTGTGTACGGTACAGTTTTCACCGTCAGCAGTACTCCACTGATGTCCACCGAGGGTTGTCGGGCGCAGACGACCGTTGCTTTTGATGGAACGGACCATAGCACCAAGGGTATCTACATGTGCTGCAAGAATCAAAGGACTTCCTTCGCCACCGATCGTTACAAGGACGTTACCTTTGCGGGAGCGTTCCGGTGTGTAACCCATGCTTTCCAGTGTAGAAACCAGATACTGAGTGACTTCTTTGGTAAAGCCTGTCGGACTTGGAATAGAAGTCAGCTGCTTTAGCTGATCAGTAATAAAAGTAATAGTTGAATTTTTCATAATCAAACTCCTTAATAGTATATTTTTGATCTGCATGAATCATACATTTATAGCAAAGAGGTTTGCTCTGTTATTCTATAACGAAACAGGAAAAAATTCTAGTACAAAAATAGGGCAGCGCCAGCTGTGGCACGGTTTGGAGTGAATGAAATGTGGTGGCTGGCAGGAGGACATGCACACAGGACGGTAGGACATTTTTCGTTGCAGGAGCGAGCATAGCCTGCCTCCGGGAGTGTGTCTGAGCACGCTGGTTTTGCGTGTGAGTTCGCGGGAGGAGGCAGAGATAAGCGGCGCAGCGGATGCAGAAAAATGTCCGTGTCCGTGTGCATGTCCTCCTCCAGTCCCTATTTCAGGAAGGTAAAATTATACAAAATATCCGAATTTTTCAGTGCTGACTTTTGCATGTTTTTACCTTATTATTAAAAATATTCTGCAAAGTAAAGACAAAAGGAGGAAAAGTGTACGCACCACAAAAACAGGTGTGCGAAAAATAAATACAAAAATTAGCTATTTTAGTTGACCATTATGTAAAAAGCAGGTATAATAATTAATATTGTCGACAATTTACAATAGTAAAGCATTACAGAATTGTACTAGATTGGCGACAGCGTGACGTATGAGAATGAGAGAGGAAAGGTGTAAAAAATGGCAAAGTACACAGCACGAAGAGTCTTAATGGCGATTGTCACGGTGCTGGTAGTTGCATGTGTTACGTTTTTCTTGATGAATGCAATCCCGGGAAATCCGTGGTTATCTGAGAAAACACCGACACAGGCCACTATCGACGCTTTAAATGCTAAATATGGACTTGACCAGCCCAAGATTGTTCAGTTGGGCAAATATCTCGGAAATCTTCTTCACGGAGATTTCGGTACATCAATCAAAATGCAGAAAAACCGTGCAGTATTAGACATTATCAAAGAAATGTTCCCGGTTTCTGCAAAAGTAGGTGTGTTTGCACTTTTATGGGCAGTTGCAGTTGGACTTCCGCTTGGATGTCTGGCAGCTTACAAGAGAGGTACATGGGTAGACAGCTTCCTTAGAGTTGTATGTACTATCGGTATTTCCATGCCTGGATTCGTAGTTGCAACATTATTACTTCACACATTGTGTGGAGGTATTCCGGGATTTAAAGTATTCCCGGCATTATTTGACGGAACACCAAAGAGTTATGTCCTGCCATGTCTGGCATTAGGATTTTACCCGATGTGTTATCTGTCACGACAGACCAGAACAGCGATGCTGGATTCCATCAATCAGGAATATATTAAGACAGCACGTGCAAAAGGTCTGAAAAACGGTAAAATTATTTTCAAACATGCACTGAGAAATGCACTGATTCCGGTTATCACTTATCTGGGACCGCAGATTGCATTTACACTGTGCGGCGGTATGGTTGTTGAACAGGTATTCTCTATCCCGGGACTGGGACGTTATTTCATTCAGGCTATCCAGAACCGAGATTATCCGCTGATCATGGGAACCACAATTTTCCTGGCTTCCTTTATTGTTATCATGAACCTGATCGTTGACCTGTGCTACAAACTGGTAGATCCGCGTATCAATCTGGCGAAGGGAGGAAATTAAGCATGTCTGGAAAGAAAAGATTTCAAAAGCCAGGCTCTCTTCAACCAAATATTGATGATATTTTAGAGTGGAGCAAATTACCGGAGGATGCGTTTGATCCGGCAAGCTCTCAGGAAAAAGCTGATTTTATCAAAGATCGCAAGAGTGTTTCCTACTGGGCAGATGCATGGCGCCGTCTTCGCAGAAACAAAGTTGCAATGGTTGCTCTGGGTATTATCATTGCCCTGGTTATTTTCGGATTTGTGGGACCGAGCGTGGTTCCTTATACTTATAAGCAGCAGGTACGTGGTTCTGAGGCGTTACATCCATGGCATTATACACTGGAAGATCAGGAGAAAATCAATGCCTATATGGAAGAACATAACAATACCGAAAACCTGACACCGGATGAGGCAGTCGAGAAAGCAAAAGCCGAAGCTGAAGCAGAAGGTAAGGAATTAAGTCGTATTGAAGAATCAAAGATTCGTGCGAAAGCAAGTGTTTCCCAACAGAAAGAGAGCGAGGAACATGTAACAGAGGCAGAGGCGGCAAAAGCACTTGGCATCAAACACAAAGCCTTTGGATATTCTACACAGGAACTTCAGAAAAAAGCAGATGGTGAGAAAGTATTCCCACATGTATTTGGTACAGATGATCAGGGACGTGATATCATGGTCCGTGTCATGGTGGGAACAAGAATTTCTATCATCGTTGGTGTATGTGCTGCGATCATCGTTTTGATCATTGGTGCTTTATATGGATCTATTTCAGGTTATTGCGGCGGTGTCGTAGACACTGTTATGCAGCGTATTGTTGAGATCATTTACTCCATCCCGGAGATGCTGATCATCCTGCTGCTTTCCGCAACTTTAAAACCGGCGCTGGAACAGTTCCAGAATTCCGGTGATGGTCCGCTGCAGAATCTGGTAACAATTCTTGGACCAAACCTGATCTCCATGTTTATCGCATTCGGTTTGTTATACTGGGTAACCATGAGCCGAATCATCCGTGGACAGATCCTTCAGTTAAAACAGCAGGAGTACGTTACAGCAGCCCGCGCACTTGGTGCAAAAGGCGGACGTATCATTGGAAAGCATCTGCTTCCGAACTGTATCGGACAGATCATTACAACCACATTCCTGCAGATTCCATCCGCAATCTTCCTGGAATCCTTCCTTTCTTTCATCGGTGTAGGTGTATCTGCTCCGCTGACAAGTTTAGGTTCTATGTGTTCTGAGGCTTTAAGTGGTCTGAGCACATATCCATACAGATTATTTATCCCGGCAGGAATCCTGAGTCTTATGATCCTGGCTCTGAACCTGTTCGGTGACGGACTTCGTGATGCATTAGATCCGAAGCTGAAGAAATAAGGAGAGGAGGAGACAATATGGAACAGGAAAAGAAAAATGATAAACTGTTAGAGGTCAGAGATCTCAAGGTCTCTTTCTTTACTCCGGCAGGAGAAGTTAAAGCAGTAAACGGAATTTCTTACGATGTAAACTATGACGAAGTTATGGGTGTCGTAGGCGAGTCCGGTTCCGGTAAAAGCGTGGAAGCATATTCTATCATTGGATTACTTCAGAATCCGGGTAAAGTAGTGGGCGGTTCCATTACTTTCGAGGGACAGGATATGTTGTCAAAAACAAAAGATGAGATGATCGCTTTCCGTGGAAAAGAAGTAGCAATGATCTTCCAGAACCCGATGACCTGTCTGAATCCGGTATATACCATCGGAAATCAGCTGGTTGAGGCTCTGAAAGCACATGATAAAAATGTCAGCAAAGAGGACGCTGAGAAGCAGGCAATGAAGATGCTGGAAGAAGTAGGTATCAACAACGTGGAAAAACGTATGAAACAGTACCCGCATGAGCTTTCCGGTGGTATGCGTCAGAGGGTTATGATCGCCATGGGACTGATCTGTCATCCGAAGCTTCTGATCGCCGATGAGCCGACAACTGCTCTGGATGTAACCATCCAGGCGCAGATTCTGGAACTGATGAAAAAGCTTCAGAAACAGAATCACATGGGTATTATCTTTATCACACATAACCTTGGTGTTGTAGCAGAAATCTGTGATAAGGTTTCTGTTATGTACGCAGGTAAAATGGTAGAGCAGGGACCGGTTGATGATATTTTCTATAATCCGGGTCATCCTTATACAAAAGGTCTGCTTCGCTCTATGCCGCGTGTAGATGCTGAGAGCTATGAGCGTCTGATCCCGATTGAAGGTTCACCGGTCGATATGTTAAATCCGCCGGAAGGATGTCCGTTCGCACCGCGTTGTGAGCATGCCATGAAGATCTGTCTGCAGCAGATGCCGCCATATGTGGAAATGGGAGAGAACCATCGTGCTGCATGCTGGCTGCGTGTGCAGGACTGTCTGGAAGAAGCAAAAAAAGTTGATACTCAGACAGAGAATATTGAAAAAACGGAGGTAGACAACCATGAGTGAGAAAAATGATGTACTTGTTCAGGTTGATCACCTGAAAAAATATTTCCCGGTAAAGGGATTAAAAGGACCTGGTGTACAGGCCGTAGAAGATATTTCTATCTTCATTAACCGTGGAGAGACACTTGGTCTGGTAGGTGAGTCCGGATGTGGAAAAACTACTTTGGGACGAACCATTCTTCAGTTACACGAGCCGACTTCCGGAACAATTGTTTATGATGGAGAGACAATTTTTGAGAGAGAGGATCCGTGGGAGAGAGATGCAGAGGGTAATCTGCATCCGGTAAAAGTACCAAAGGCAAAACAGGTAAACATGCTTCCATACAGACGGAAAATGCAGATTATTTTCCAGGATCCGTCCGCAAGTCTGGATCCGCGTATGACAGTCGGTGAGATTATCGGAGAGGCACTGGATATTCATAATTTGTGCCCGAACAAAAAGGATCGTACTGATCGTATCAAAGAACTGCTTGGACGGGTAGGGCTGAATACAGAGCATGCAAACCGTTATCCGCATGAGTTCTCCGGTGGACAGCAGCAGCGTGTCGGCATTGCCCGCGCACTGGCAGTAAAACCGGAATTTATCGTTTGCGACGAGCCGATTTCCGCACTGGATGTTTCCATTCAGTCACAGGTTGTAAATATGCTGGAAGATATGCAGGAAGAAATGGGACTGACCTATCTGTTCATCGCGCATGATATTTCCGTTGTACGTCATATTTCACACCGTATCGGCGTAATGTATCTGGGAACTATGGTAGAGCTGGCAGAGAGCTATGAGCTGAACCGCCATCCGTTGCATCCGTATACGCAGACACTGCTTTCCGCAGTACCTGTTCCGGATCCGGAGGTAAGCAGAAGCAGACAGCGTATCGTTCTGGAAGGAGATATTCCTTCTCCGATGAATCCGCCAAGTGGATGCCGTTTCCATACACGTTGTCCATATGCAATGGATAAATGTAAAGAATGTGTACCGAAATTCAAAGAGTATGAAAAAGGTCACTGGGTGGCATGCCACCTTCTGGAGCAGTAGAAAAACTGCTTTTGCCTCCTGTGAGACGGCTCTCATTTTTACAAGTGAGAGATTTTGAGATTGGATAACACAGGGAAACCTGTTTATCAATAAAACTTTTAAAGGAGAGTACTATGAAAAAGAGATTGGTATCAGTTGTATTAGTTGCAGCATTTGCTTTTTCCATGCTTGCAGGCTGTGGAAGCGACAACAGCGCATCTAACGACAACAACAAAACATCTGCAGATGCAGAGCAGACAGCAACCAACGACGGTGATGGCTTTAACATTACTGTAAACTTCGCATCCGAGCCGATGACAATGGATCCGGCCCTGAACTCCGCAGTAGATGGTTCTGTTATGGCTAACCATTTATTCGAAGGTCTGATGAAATGGGAGAGCACAGGTGAGGAAGTTGAAGGTTCTGAAGGAACTTGCGACAGTGCAAAACTTACTTACGGCCAGGCTGAGAGCTATGACAAAACAACAAATGATGATGGAACTGTAACATACACATTCCACCTTCGTGATGGCATCAAATGGTCTGACGGAAAAGATGTTACAGCAGGCGACTTTGAGTATTCCTGGAAACGTCTGGTTAGCCCGGATACAGCAGCAGATTACAACTACATGCTTGATTGTGTTGTAAACGCAAATGAGATTATGGCTGGTGAGAAAGATCCTTCTGAGTTAGCTGTAAAAGCAGTGGATGACAAAACATTTGAAGTAACTTTAACAACAGATCTTCCATATTTTGAAGAGCTGTGTGCATTCCCGGCTATGATGCCTGTACGTCAGGACATCATCGAGGCTAATGGTGATCAGTGGACATTTGATCCTTCTACATACATCTCCAATGGTCCATACAAACTGACAGAGTGGACACACAACTCTCAGATCGTAATGGCTAAAAACGAGAACTACTATGATTATGCAAATCTTGGACCGGATACCATCACATTCAAACTGATGGATGATTCCAACGCTATGCTTTCCGGTTTCAAATCCGGCGAGCTTGATTACATCCAGGAGGCTCCGCAGGCAGAACTTCCGAACCTGATCGCTTCCGGCGATATGAAGATCGTAGATTACCTTGGAACATATTATGTATGCTTCCAGACACAGAAAGCTCCTTTCGATAATCCGAAAGTACGTGAGGCATTCACACTTGCTGTTGACCGTAACTACATTGTTGAAAAAGTAACTCAGTCCGGACAGGTTGAAGCTGGTGCTTATGTACCAAGCGGTATCTCTGATGCTGAGGAAGGATCTGACTTCCGTAAAGATGGTGGAGATTACTATGATCCGACAAAAGATGCTTATGAAGCAAACTGCGAGAAAGCCAGACAGCTCCTTGCAGAGGCTGGTTACCCGAACGGTGAAGGATTCCCGGTTGTAGAGTACCTGTACAACACAAACGATGCTCACAAAGCTGTTGCTGAAGCACTTCAGAACATGTGGGAGCAGGAACTTGGCGTAACAGTTACACTGAACAATCAGGAGTGGAATGCATTCCTTCAGACACGTAAAGATGGTGATTTCTCTATCGCACGTAACGGATGGATTTCTGATTACAATGATCCGGTATCTTTCCTTGATATGTGGGTAACAGGTGGTGGAAACAACGATGCTCAGTACGCTAATCCGGATTACGATAACCTGATCAGCCAGGCGAAAGCTGAATCTGATCCTGCTGCACGTATGAAACTGTTACATCAGGCAGAGGACATCTTAGTAGGTCAGGATTACGTAGTTGATCCGCTGTACTTCTATACACAGAAATATATGCTGCGTGATGGAATCGAAGGCATGTACTACACACCACTGGGATACTTCTTCTTCGGATATTGTACACAGTCTAAGTAGTAAATGACATGAAAAGGAATCCTGCTTGCAGGATTCCTTTTTTAAAAGAAAATATATAATTTACTATATAGAATGACTTTATATTTCAGTACAGGATGTATGTAATAAGATTTTAATGAAAAGGATATGAACAAAGAGAGCATGTCTTTTTCAATGAGATTTTATTAACAGACAGTAAAATTACTTTATATATAAATACATAGGAGTAATTGGTTTAGGAGGATTCACTATGCGAGCGTATGAAAGATTATTAAATTATGTAAAAGTCTGGACAACCAGTGACGAGGAAAGTACCACTTCTCCGACCACTGCGCGTCAGTTTGATCTGGCAAAAATGCTGGTGGAAGAAATGAAGGAAATGGGCATCGAAGATGCTATGATGGACGAATATGGATATGTGTATGGTCATATTCCGGCAACTCCGGGATATGAGAACCGTACAGCAATCGGTTTTATCGCACATATGGATACCGCACCGGATTACAGCGGAGAAAATGTAAAACCGCAGATCATTGAAAATTATGATGGAAAAGATGTGGTTCTTGGAACTTCTGGTAGAACATTGACTGTTTCTGATTTCCCTGCATTACAGCAGATGGCAGGCAGAACTCTGATCACTACAGATGGAACCACCTTACTTGGTGCCGATGACAAAGCTGGTATTGCTGAAATTCTGACTGTTGCTGAAGAATTATTAAAAGGCGATATCCCTCACGGAAAAGTATGTATCAGTTTTACTACCGATGAGGAAGTTGGAAGTGGAGCCTGCCATATGGATCTGGAACGTTTTGGCGCACCGTATGCTTATACGGTAGACGGTGGTGCGGAAGGCGAGATCCAGTTTGAAAACTTTAATGCAGCTTCTGCTGAATTTGCGATTCATGGCGTGAACGTACATCCGGGTGAGGCAAAAGACATTATGGTCAATTCCATGAAAATCGCAATGGAATTACAGAGCATGCTGCCGGAGCAGGAAGCACCGGAACACACCGAAGGCTATGAAGGATTTTTCCATCTGATGGAGCTGAACGGAAGCGTGGAAGAAACCACAATGGGATATCTGATCCGTGAATTTGATGCAGAAAAATATGAAGCGCGCAAAGCACTGATGCAGGAAATCACAGCTTCCTTAAATAAAAAATACGGTGAGGGAACTGTCGAGCTGAATCTGAAAGATTCTTATCGCAATATGCGTGAGAAAATTGAGCCATGTATGCAGCTTATTGATTTTGCAGTTCAGGCATGCAAAGATGCGGACGTTACACCAGATATTGCCCCGATCCGCGGAGGCACAGACGGTGCACGTTTAAGTTTTGTGGGACTTCCGTGCCCGAACCTTGGAACCGGCGGTTACGGATTTCATGGTGCCTATGAGCATATCACGGCAGAAGGTATGGATAAAGCTGCTGCAATTATAAAAAATATTGTGCTGCAGTTTGCAAAATAATAGAAAAATACCATATGTAGATGATTTTTCGGTACTATCATGTGCAAAAAACTTTATATTATCGTGTTATCATAGTAAAGTATTAGCAAATGCAAGTGTAAAATAAGCTTCATAGAAACTGTGAGAGAAATACAGATAGAGATTGTAAGAAAGAGTAGGAAATTTTATGGGTGCATTATTGTATCAAACGTTAAGAGAGAGCATTGTGGATGCCATCCGCAGCAAAATTTTTAACCATGAGATCAAATCCGGACAGCGTATCGTGGAATTGGAGCTGGCGAAAGAATTTCATACAAGCCGGGGACCGATCCGTGAGGCACTCCGACAACTGGAAAATGAAGGGATTATTGTGTATACAAGAAACGTAGGTTGTTCCGTGAAAGAACTTTCTTTTCAGGATTCCTATGAGGTATATCTGCTGAGAACCAATTATGAGGTTATCAGTGTGCGATTTCTGCAGGGAAAAATCCCGGAGGACACTATGCAGCGCCTGGAAGAGATTCTGGATCGAATGAAAAATCTGACTGCAGAGGAGTTTGACCAGGTATTTGAATGTGATAATGAATTTCACGAAGAACTGGTCAAAATGTGTGGAATGCCACGGGTTCAGAAAGCCTGGAAAGAACAGTATTACGGAAATCTGTTTGCCGGATATGATCTGGTGCAGGATAAAGAAGCCGTTGCAAAACGCCAGTATGCGTCACATAAGGTCATCTTTGACGCTTGTGTGTCCGGGGATTGCGAGGCAATCTGCAAAGCCATTAAGGATCATTATTGGAGAACCATTGCCGGAATGATGCGCGATCAAAAAGTAGATGCGCCGCAGCTTGAACTTGGCTGGAATGAGGCGTTTTAGAACTCTTTTGTGATAGAACGGTAGACTGTGAATGGAAAATCAGCTTTATTTTTTCTTGTCAGCTAATAATCGCTTTCCAAGAAAAAATAAAGCTGATTTTCCAATATATGTGTAAATAGCGGGCTCAGAGCAAATTTTTTCTGGCGAGCGATTGTTAGCTGACAGAAAAAATTTATCTGAGTCCGCTTTCGTAAACCTATCGTATAGCCACAGCGACATAAAGTAAGGGTTAGCAGAGTCCCTTTTCATAACTTATATTTAAACCACACAATTACCCGAAGCAAAAATCCTACGATTTTGAAAAAACGTCGTTTTTTAGACGAAAGTCGGAAATTGTATGGTTGACTGTTAAAATCTGCTTTCGTATAATGTTTGTTACAGCTTAAACATAACAAAGAAAACAGCTTCCTATTAAATGGAGAAAAACAGGAGAATGCATAGAAGTATGAAAAATGTACTGAAAATTTTTAAAAGAGATCTGAAGCGTCTGCTTCGGAACCGTGCAGCGGTACTTGTAATTGGCGGTGTGTGTCTGCTTCCGTCCCTGTACGCATGGTTCAATATCGATGCCAATATGGATCCTTATGGAAATACGAAAGGCATTAAAGTTGCGGTGGCAAACTGTGATGAAGGAGCCAGCATCGCACAGATGACACTGGATGCCGGTGAGACGATCATTGAGAATCTGAAAGAAAATAAGCAGCTTGGATGGACCTTTGTCGATGAAGATGAAGCGAAAGAAGGCGTAAAATCCGGAGAATATTATGCAGCGATCGTTATTCCGGAGGATTTCAGTGATTCATTGCTCAGTATTTTGTCCGGAGATATTAAAAAACCGGAATTAGACTATTATATTAATGAAAAGAAGAATGCCATTGCACCGAAGATCACAGATACCGGAGCAACGACTTTACAGCAGCAGATCAATGATACTTTTTCTTCTGTTGCATCGGAGGCAATTTCGGAAGTAATCAGTTCTTCCGCAGGAAATCTGACGGTAGATGTGGATCAAACCAATTCGGAACTGTTACAGACGATTCAGGATGTGCGTGAGAACCTGTCCGGTTATCAGGGCGTTTTGACAGATTTTCAGGACACCGTAAAGCAGTCTGACAGTCTGATCAACGATACGGTAAAGACACTGGATCAGGTAAAAGATTCTGTAAAATCTGTCTTTGACACATTGAATACCAGCACCGATCTGTTAAAGGAGAGCCGACTGTCAACCAGCTCCTTTGCTACACAGATTTCAAACAGTTTATCGGATGGAGAAAGTTTTGTAAACGATGCCTATATCAATGCGGCAGTAAAATTTGGAAAATTGGAGACACAGGCAGAACAGATTGCAACCTCTGTGTCTGGAAGTATTGATTCTGTAAACGAATTAAATCAGAAAAACAAACAGATTCTGGATGAACTTTCCAAACTGCATGACAGCATCGGTGGAGATTCTCAGATTTCTGCAACGATTGGAGAGCAAATCACAAAACTGCAGCAGCAGAATCAGGAATTTTCACAGCTTTTGGATTCCTTAAACAGCGGAAATTCAGCAATTGCAGACAGCATAAAAAATGCTCAGACAACACGTACCAGTCTGGAACAGATCGCAGAAAACAGCAAAAATTCCCTGCGTGATTATAAAAACTCTCTGAGTCAGGACACCCTTCCGAACGTAGATGATTCATTGGATGCGGTGGCTTCCGTCAGTGGTAATTTTTCTGCAATTTTATCCGGAATTACACCAACGGTGGATCAGTTAAAGGCAATGCTGCAGCAACTGCAGACCAGTCTGGATGACAGTGTGAATGCTCTGACCAAGACGGGAGAAGCACTGGAAAAAGTCGACGCGCAGCTTGCATCTACAGCAACCGATGTGCAGGCATTACAGAGTTCTGAAGCATATCAGCAGATTTTGTCTCTGGAAGGCATTGATGCAGAAGCTATTTCGGACTTTATGTCCTCACCGGTTTCCATCACCTCAGAAGTACTGTATGATGTGAAAAATTATGGTTCCGGCATGACACCGTTTTACACCAATCTGGCATTGTGGGTTGGTGGTCTGATCCTGGTTTCTATTTTGAAGCAGGAAGTAGACAAAGATGAAGAAGTGTCCGATTTTTCTTCCACCAGCGCATATTTTGGCAGATGGCTGCTGTTTGTCGTACTGGGACTGATCCAGGGATTTATTGTGTGTCTGGGTGACCTGATCTTGTTGAAAGTACAGTGCGTCCATCCGGTCGTATTTGTCTGCACGGGTGTATTTTGCTCTTTTGTGTATGTCAATATCATTTATGCACTGGCACTGACCTTCAAGCATATTGGAAAAGCACTGGGTGTATTTTTCATCATTTTACAGATACCGGGATCTTCCGGAACCTATCCGATTGAGATGATGCCGGGATTTTTCCAGAAACTCAATCCGTTCCTGCCGTTTACTTATTCGATTCGGGCAATGAGAGAATGTATTGCGGGATATTATGACCATACTTATGTGAAAAATCTGACGGTTCTGTGGGTGTTTGTTGCACTGGCACTGTTTATCGGTCTGGTGCTTCGCCCATTGCTGATGAACCTGAACCATTTGTTTGACCGCAGACTGGAAGAAACAGAAATGATGGTAGGCGAGACTGCCACCAGCGAAAAACAGCTTCCGCAGACACAGCTGATGTTGAAAACATTAATGCAGAATGAGGAGACCAAGAAGAAATTCATTGAAAAATCCGGACAGTTCGAACAGCGTTATCCGAAGATGATCAAGATGGGATTTGCCGGAATTATCATCATTCCGCTGGTATTTTTAATCTTATCATTCAGTCTGCAGGCAAAATTTGTATTTCTGATTTTGTGGATCTTATCATTGATCGCACTGGTGGTATATCTGATCTGTGTGGAGTATGTTCATGACAGGATCGTGCGGCAGCTTGAAATGAGCGGCCTGACAGAGAAAGAACTGATGGATATGATAAAGGGGGGGAATGACAAATGAAAAACATCTGGAAAATTTTTCAAAGAGATATGATGCGGATCCGCAAAAATGTCATTGCCCTTGTGGTTATCGTTGGTATCAGCGTGGTTCCGTGTCTGTATGCGTGGTTTAATATTGCGGCAAGCTGGGATCCGTATTCCAATACCGGCAATCTGAAAGTCGCAGTTGCCAGTGTGGATGAGGGATATGAGGGAAGCCTGATTCCACTGGAAATCAATATCGGTGATCAGGTGCTGTCTGCTTTGCGGGAAAATACGCAGATGGAATGGGTATTTACCACAAAAGATAAGGCAACTGCCGGTGTAAAATCCGGAAAATATTACGCAGCGATTGTAATCCCGAAGGATTTCAGTAATAAAATGATGAGCGTTTTTTCTGAAAATGTAGAAAAACCGGAGATTACTTATTATTCCAATGCAAAGGAAAATGCGATCGCACCGAAGGTTACCGATAAAGGAGCCAGTGCGGTGCAGCGTCAGGTAAATCAGGTCTTTATTGAGACAATTTCGGATACTACACTGACTGTATTGCAGGCGGTTTCGAATATGACAGAGGCAAGCGGTGCAGAGACAATCGTAAGTAATCTGAATACAAATCTGAATCGGATCTCCGGAGATTTGAGTGCATCTGCCGGTCTGTTACAGAGTTTTTCTGACATGACAGTATCGGCACAGAATCTGCTGAATTCAACCACTGAGTTTATGCAGAGTGCACAGACACAGTCTCAGGAGAGCAAGCAAACCTTTCAGAAGAGTAAGGATAGCTTTTCAGATATTGACAGTGCACTGGATGCGGCGACTGACAACGTAGAAACGGCTTTAAATGCGACACAGTCTGTATATGATGAGATGAATCAGACAATCACAAAAGCCTTTGAGACCCAGAGTCAGGATACAGAAACGGTTGCATCCACATTAGACACACTGGCAGCAAAAGTACAGAAGATCATTGATTCTTATCAGTCTGTCCGTGATGCGGTGGCATCAATCTCAGACAGCCATTCGGAACTTGCTTCAGCGGTAGATGCGGTGGTATCCCGTATGGATACTTCGATTAAAGCGCAGCAGGAACTGCATGATAAACTGCAAAATACAGCACAGTCTTTGCGTGATACGACGACAGATATTGCAACGGCGAAGAAAGAATTGCAGGATCTTTTTGCAACGAATGGAACACAGATCGCAGATGCAACAAATGAGTATCAGTCGTCCATGGAGACTTCCTTAAATAAGCTGACGGATGCACTTGACAGTTCAAAAACCAAGATTTCCAGCTTGTTGTCCCAGTTGGAAAAAAGCACCGACGGCATTTATTCTCTGACCGATGCGGCGGATTCGGATCTGACACAGATTCAGAGTGTACTGGCAGATTCCGGAAAACTGCTAAACGATGCAGCAGACAAGATTTCCGATACGATGGCGAAATTGGATGAGATGGAGCAGAGTGGAGATTTCTCAGAACTGGAATCTATTATTTCCGGAGATCGTAGTTCCATCAGTTCCTTCCTGGCAGCCCCGGTTTCACTCAAAACACACAAGGTGTATGAGATTGCGAACTATGGTTCCTCCATGGCGCCGTTCTATTCCGTTCTTTCCATCTGGATCGGCGGTATTGTGCTGGTTGCAATGTTGAAAGTCAATGTGTCGGAGAAATGCACGGAAGGTCTGGAAAATGTAAAACTGTATCAGGTTTACTTCGGTCGTTTTATCACATTTTTGATCGTAGGTCTGTTCCAGAGTACACTGATCGCATTGGGAGACCTATTATATCTTGGCATTCAGTGTGAGCATCCATTTTTGTTCCTGCTTGCCTGCTGGTTTTCCAGCATCGTATTTGTCAACATTATCTACACCCTGACAGTATCTCTGGGCGATATCGGAAAAGCGGTCAGCGTTATTTTGCTGGTTGTACAGGTTGCGGGAACCGGTGGTACTTTCCCGATTGAGGTTGCACCGAAATTTTTCCAGGCGGTTTATCCGCTGCTTCCGTTTACCCACAGTATGGCGGCACTCCGTGAGACGGTGGGCGGTATGTATGGAATGAATTATTGGATCGACCTTGGAAAACTTGCAATCTTCTTAGTGATTTCCCTGATCGTCGGTCTGGTTCTTCGAAAACCGATCATCAAGTTGAACGATGCGTTTACGGAAAAATTAGAAGAAACAAAATTGATGTAAGGAATCATCAGGAAAATGTAATTGATATTTATAAAAAGAGGCTCTGTCATGTAAGAAAACATGGCAGAGCTTTTTTAAATGCACAGGAAACGTTGTATTGCAAATAAACCGTAAAATAGCTGTATTTTATTTGAAAAACGGTAGGTCGTATGCTATCATCTAAAAATAGAAATTAAAAGAAGCATTAAAAATTAGATTGATATAGATGTTACTTGAAACGTGACAATAAGAATGAGAAGGTGTTTGGGAAACATCTTTGGGGATAGAGAGTTGGGAGATAGATTGTAATGCCAGCAAAAAAAGAATCGGGTATCACACGGAAGGTAATCGGTGTACTGACAGTGTTGCTTGTTATATTTATTCTGATCATGATGCGGTTAGTTTCCGGGATTCAGGGAACTGCCCGTGTGGTTAATTATGCGGGACTGGTGCGTGGAGGGACACAGCGCTGGATCAAGATGGAGATCACCGGCAATCCAAGAGATAAAATGATGGAAGCGGTAGAATCGTACATTGATGGTCTGCAAAACGGAAGTGAAGATCTGGGACTGGTACGCTTAAAAGATGCAAAGTATCAGGCAAAGGTGGAAGAACAAAAAGAATATTTTCAGAAGCTGAAAGAGGAAGTACAGCATGTCCGGGAGAGTGGGTATTATAATACCAATATTATTGAGGACAGTGAGACTTTTTTCCAGATCTGTGATGATGCCACCGGACTTGCGGAAGCGTATTCTCAGAGGAAAGTATCACAGCTTGATATTCTGGAAAAAGTGGTAACGGTTGATATTCTGGCATTGATTTTTCTGACTGCACTGGAACTGGTGCGGGCGCTTCGCTATGCCGCCATGAACCGGGAATTGCAGAAAAAAGTGTATCTGGATGAAGCGACCGGAATCCCAAATAAAAATAAATGTGAAGAACTTTTGAGCGCAGCGGAGCCAGTGACGGAAAAAGTGGCATTGTGTGTGTTTGACCTGAATAATCTCCGTGTCATCAATAACAGTCTGGGACACGAAAAAGGAGATGCCTATATCCGCAATTTTGCACAGCTTTTGTATGAGATCGTTCCAAAGGAATATTTTGTCGGCAGAAATGGCGGCGATGAATTTATTGTGCTGTTTTATGACATGGATCATCTGGAAGTGCAGGAGCAGTTAAAACGAATTGAAGAACATGTGGCAGTTTATTCCGCGACACGTGCGGAAATGCCGATCAGTTACGCCGTTGGTTATGCGCTTTCTACGGATTGGGAAGGAAGCACCATGCGGATGCTGTTTGACCGGGCAGACCGCAATATGTATATTCACAAAAATCATATGAAACTGGAGGAATCCCGTGCAGAAAAGCAGATGGACCGTCAGCTATTGCGGAAACTTCGTCTTCCGGGGCATAAGTTTTCGGAATGTATGTATTGTGATGCGAAGCGTGATATGTACCGTATGATCCGAAAAAGTGAGGATTTTATTTTGGCATCCGAGGGAAATTATTCCGGCGCAGTGGAACAGCTGACACTGGAACTGGCAGAATATAAGGATCAGGATACCATTTTGCAGCAGCTTCGGGTGGAAGCACTGGCAAAAAATCTGACCAGTGAGCGTCCGACCAGAGAATTTCAGATTCAATTCCGGGATAAATCGGAGGCAGTCTATGGTCGAATTTTTGTACTGTTTGTGGATGCAGATGAGACCGGAGCGCTGCATCATTTCCTGCTGGCATTTGAGAAGGTGCATAATGCGGTCAATGACATGGCAGATGCACGGTTTCAGCTGCAGCAGTATTATGAGCAGATGAAACAGTCGGTGCTGGAAGATGAGAATTATGTAGATGCGCTGCTTGGAAATGCAGACATTATTTATTCTGTGAATCTGACAGAAGATGTGTTGGAACAGAACTTTTTTAAACCGGGAGAATCAAACAAACTGGAGGATCTTTCAGACCTTGGTATGGAGCTTCCGTGTTCATATGATGCCTACTGTCAGAAATATTGTGAGCGGCTCAGTCAGGAGACACGGGCAGCTTACCGCATGATCGATACATCCGATAAACTGCTGAAACGTTTTGAAAATGGTGAAAATCAGGTCGTGATCGAATATCGGGAAAAAGGAAGCGATGATAACTATTACTGGATACAAAAGACGGTGTTGATGTCAGAAAATCGTATTTACGATGTGGTAAGTGACAGTGAAGTGGATGCCGTGCATGGAATCGTTCTGTTGCGAAATGTGACAGAACTTCATGCGCAGGAGCAAAAGGAAATGGAAGATCTCCGGGTGGCTTATGAGGAAGCAGAAGCTGCAAATCAGGCAAAGACGGCATTCTTAAGCCGGATGAGTCACGATATCCGCACACCGATCAACGGTGTAATGGGAATGCTGGAGATGATCCGTCATAACCGTGAGGATCAGGCAAAAGTGGATGAATGTCTGGAAAAAATAAATGTGTCCGCAGAACATCTGCTGCTTTTGATCAATGATGTGCTGGATATGAGCAAACTGGAGGCAGGTTATATTGAACTGGAGCATGTACCGTTTGTGTTGGATGATGTGCTTCATGTGGTATCCACGCTGGTAGAGACGCAGATCGAGCAGATGAACATTGTATGCCAGTCTGTGCGTGGACCGATGGAGCATACCCGTCTGCTTGGCAGCCCGATACATTTTCGTCAGATTTTATTGAATCTGTTCAGCAATGCGGTAAAATACAACAAACCGGGTGGAAGAATTAACATTTATTCCGAAGAACTGTCTAACGATGGAAATGCGGCATGGTTTTTATTTAAAATATCAGATACCGGTGTGGGCATGAGCAAAGAATTTGTGGAGACACAGTTATTTGAGCCATTTACACAGGAAAAAAATGATGCCAGAACACAGTACCGTGGAACCGGACTAGGTATGGCAATCGTAAAGGAACTGATCGAAGAAATGGGCGGTACGATTTCTGTGGAAAGTACGGTAAATGTGGGATCTACATTTACCGTTAAAATTCCGTTTGAAATTGATCAGACCGAAGTACAGGATGAGATGCCAAAACTGGATCTGAGTAAGAAACTGCTTTCCGGAACAAGGATTTTATTGGCAGAAGATAATGAGTTGAATATGGAAATTGCAGAGTTTATGCTGACAGAACAGGGAGCAAAGGTGTGTAAAGCATGGAACGGAAAGGAAGCGCTGGATGATTTTGCTTCTTCTGAGCCGGGAAGCGTTGACCTGATCCTGATGGATATCATGATGCCTGTTATGGATGGACTGGAAGCAGCAAGGAGAATCCGTGAGTTAGACAGAACAGATGCACAGACGGTTCCAATTGTTGCAATGACAGCAAATGCCTTTTTTGATGATATTGAGATGAGCAAAAAGGCAGGAATGAACGAACATCTGTCTAAACCGTTGAAAATGGAGTCTTTGGTAGAGACAATCTATAAATTGAGACATTCGAATACAAAGGAGCAGTAATAAAAAATCTCATCCTGCAGGAAATTGATCCTGTGGGATGAGATTTTTGCGTACAATCGGAATATTCTGAAAAAATCCGTTTGTATTTATTTTTGATAGGATTTACATAGTTTCACAGATATGTCTTGCTACATAGACACCGCTGGCAGATGCATGGGACAGGGAATGTGTCACGCCGCTGCCGTCACCGATGATGTAGAGACCTTTGTGGCAGCTTTCCAGATGCTCATCCAGTTCTACTTCCATATTGTAGAATTTTACTTCTACGCCGTAGAGCAGGGTGTCATCATTTGCAGTACCCGGTGCGATTTTGTCCAGAGCATAGATCATTTCCATGATGCCGTCCAGGATACGTTTTGGAAGTACCAGACTTAAGTCACCCGGAGTCGCGGAGAGGGTAGGACGAACCAGACCTTCTTCGATACGTTTTACGGTACTACGACGTCCGCGGACTAAATCACCGAAACGCTGTACGATGACACCGCCGCCAAGCATGTTGGACAGTCTTGCAATGCTTTCGCCATATCCGTTACTGTCTTTGAACGGCTCAGAGAAATGTTTTGCAACCAGGAGTGCAAAGTTTGTGTTCTCTGTCTGCTGAGCCGGATCTTCGTAACTGTGTCCGTTTACAGTAACGATACCGTTTGTATTCTCATTTACAACGATTCCATATGGGTTCATACAGAACGTACGCACGTTATCTTCGAATTTTTCTGTACGGTAAACAATTTTGCTCTCATACAGCTCATCGGTCAGATGAGAGAAGATCACAGCCGGAATCTCCCCGCGGACACCGATATCCACACGGTTGGATTTTGTCGGGATGTTCAGTTCCTTACAAATGCTCTCCATCCATTTACTTCCGATACGACCAACGGAAACGATACATTTGCTGCAGTCGGCAGAAGTATCTCCATAATATACGCGATAATTGTCACCTTCTAAACACTCAACTTTTGTAACCGGTGTCTGGAAGAAGAAATCAACCTGAGTTTTCAGTTCATTATAAATGTTCTCCAGAACAACGTAGTTGATATCGGTTCCAAGGTGACGAACGGATGCATCCAGAAGTTTCAGTTTATTCTGCATGCAGATTTTTTTGAAATGTGTACCAGCGGTAGAGTACAGTTTTGTATCTTCACCGCCGTGTGTCACGTTGATCTCATCCACATAGCGCATCAGATCCAGTGCTTCTTCTTTGCCGATATATTCAAATAAAGTACCGCCAAAGTCGTTTGTGATATTGTATTTTCCATCAGAAAAAGCACCGGCACCGCCGAAACCACTCATGATCGCGCAAGTCGGACATTTGATACAGGATGGAACTTTCTTGCCGTCGATCGGACAGTGGCGTTTCTCTAACGAATAGCCTTCCTCAAAAACGGCAATCTTTAAATCTTTATTCTGGTGGATCAGTTCGTAAGCAGAAAAAATACCGCCAGGACCGGCACCAATGATAATAACGTCATATTTCATAGTTGATATAACCTCCAATAGTAAGACATGAAAAATGCAGTGCAACATTCTACAACAAATACAAGAGTGAAAATAGATTTTCGCTTTGAATTTTATGTAACTGGCACTGCTTATAGCTACTATTTATTCTAGCGCGGAAATTGGTGGTATGTCAATAAAAATCATGGAAAAATTGAAAAATATATTTAGTGAAAGCAGAAACGATGAAAAGGAACTTGTTTAGAAAAGAATGAAAAAATAGAAAGCCAAAAGGCATGTGAAAATAAGTAAAAAAGTTTTCTTCTTGTGTAACAGTACCAAAAGGTAACTACCCTGAATTGTATGGTTTTGACAAAATTGAAAACGATACCAATTTTGCAAAAATGCCTGTTTGCAGGTGATACTTCTTGAACTTTTGTTCAAGAAAGAGAAAACGTTTCGTAATAAATAAAAATATAAATCAAAACATTAATTTTTCAAAATCAAGGAGGAAACAAAAATGGTAGTATTGGCAAGAATCGATCAGAGATTAATTCACGGACTGGTAGTAAATCAGTGGGCACCGGCTTTACAGGTAAAACGTTTTATGGTAGTAGATGACCTGCAAGAGAAAGGTTGAGGTAAAAAGTTATGATTTGGTTACAGAATATTTTGATTATCCTGTTGGCAGGATATATGACAATTGACCAGAACGGATCGGTTGTATTGTCATGGTTTTCCGCAATTGTAGGTATGATCTCCGGACTGATCATGGGAGATGTAAGCACCGGATTGATGATCGGTGGAACTTTCCAGTTAATGTCCCTTGGTGTTGCAGCATTAGGTGGTGCATCCGCACCGAACTACGGACTTGCAACCATCATCGGAACATTCATCGCAGTCCGTACCGGCACAGGTATTGACGCAGCCATTGCAGTTGGTCTTCCGGTTGTAGGTATCGCAATGCTGATGCGTTACATGCCGGTAAAGAAATTCCTTACGTTTATCCTGATTGGATTCGTATTATCCGCATACTTAAACGTCCCGGTACTTGGTATCGCTATCGTTGGTTTTGCGGCAGCATTCGGATACTTCAAGATCCAGCTTGAAAAAGCAGAAGCCCAGAGACAATTCCAGAACTCCGATGCAGTGGAACACCGAAAAAAATGCCGGATTTACGGATGGAGAGCCGTGGATTGCCGTAAATGACAACTACAAAACCATCAATGCAGAGGCTGCAGTCAAAGATCCGGAATCGGTTTTCTTCTATTATAAGAAGTTAGTGCAATTGCGTCACGAAGTGCCGGTGATCACAGACGGCGTATACAAACTTCTGGACGCGGACAATGAAAAGGTATATACTTATCTACGACTACGAAAAAATGAGGATGAGACATTACTGGTGATCTGTAACTTTACAAAAGAAACCATCGATTATCCGGTGGGCGATTTTGTGGAAGCCACACAGGGAACATTGCTCATCTCCAATTATGACGATGCACCGCAGCAGTATGCGGATGCTATCGAATTAAAACCATACGGAGCATATGTATATGAAATTAAATAACAAAATCAAACTTCTGGCACTGGACGTAGATGGAACGCTGTTTGACAATGCGGGACAGATCCCGGAGAAAAATATCCGTGCCATTCAAAAGGCACAGGAAGCTGGTGTGACCGTAGTGGTCGCTTCCGGCAGAGACTATGACGGTGTACCACACGACCAGTTAAAAGAAGTGGCAATGCCATATCTGATCACAACAAACGGAGCTGCTGTTTATCGTACGGCAGACAGAATCTGTCTGGATGAGCATTGTCTTCCGGCAGAAAAGTTACTTTCTATTTTTGAATTTATCCTTCAGAGAGAAGTTTATATGACAGTGTTTATCGACGGACATAACTATACCCCGGTTTCGGTGTACGATTATGTGTGGAGACTGGGACTTCCGGAGCACATTGTGAATCATTTCCTGGAAGGACGTCATGAATTACCGGATTTACTTTCCTATGTAAAAAGTGGAAAAGCCAAAATCCAGAAAGTGACACTGAATTTTATCCCGGTAGCAGACGGCACCTTTTTACACCGTGACGAGATATGGAATCTGTTGACAGCCTGCCCGGATATCTGCGTGGTAGACGGTGGTTTCCACAATATTGAGTTCACAGCCGCAAATGTCAACAAGGGGTTGGGACTTCGTTTCATTGCAAAAGAACTTGGCATTTCTATAGAAGAAACAATGGCAGTGGGCGACAGTGGAAACGATGCAGAAATGCTGATGGCAGCAGGACTTGGCGTTGCTATGGGAAATGCATCGAAGGAAATTAAAGCAATATCGGATGTTATTACCCTCACGAATGAAGAATGTGGTGTGGCACATGCTATTGAGAAGTATATCAGATGGGAGATGACTCCCACCTCTATAGGTGGTGAGAAACAAGTTAGTATCAGTGGTGGGAGCCAATCCCCCATCTGATATAGCCTCCGGCAGGATTACAGAGGTGCGCAGTTGAAGTATGTCATGCAATTGCATGACGCGCACCTCGCAACAAGAATGCCGGAGCATTCTTGAAACCGATGAGAGATGTTCGGGAAGCAATGTATCCAGAGAAGATGACCACAGAACAGCTGGCTGAGGCACTGGATGAGATTGCAGAAGCATTTGATCCGTATGAGTATCGAGATAATGTGGAAATGGGAGAAAATACGGTACAGGAAGTAATGCTGGATTTGCGAAGCGGGAATATTCATTCCTATATTTCGTATCTGAAGGATATTGTAGACGAGGAATGCGATCATTCTGTGCGTGCAGGTGTATTGATTGAAAGACTGAAGCCTATGAACCGGAATTTCCAAAAGATATGGAACCAATGGTGTATGTAAACTATTGTGAAGAAAGTGATCTCATGAATCCAAGATGTCAGCGTGCGCTGACCAGAATCACGCACCAAGTCTCACGTGCGTTCGACTTGAATCTGGAAAAACAGGGAAAAGATAAGCCGGAGAGAGGAGCTGATTTGGGTGTAAGGACGGTGTAGTATAAGATAGAATAGAGTCGGAGGTCACAGATGACAACGTGGCTTCCGGCTTTTTTTTGTCTTGAATGATTTCTGTTTCAAACTTTTATGTGACAAACATAACTGTCTGTGTTATTATAAAAATGATATAAGCGAAAATGACTTTTGCGGAAACGAAAGTATCTTTATATTTTTTGTCCGTATACTTCCTATAATGGGAATGAATACTTGCAAAATTGATTGCTAATATTTTTTCATTATTACAGGTACAATAAGAACATGTAATAGCGGAAATGAGGTATAGTTACTTGCAGGTAGAGAAGTATATTGCGGATAAAATAACATCTTTATGTGAAAAGCGTGATATCAGTAAATACAGATTATCGCAACTGTCTGGAATTTCCCAGTCGTCACTGGGAAGGATCATGGCGCAGGAAAACCTGCCGTCGCTGATCACGCTTGAAAAAATATGTGCAGCTTTGGGCGTGACATTATCGCAGTTTTTTCAGGAAGGTAATTCAGAGAATCTGACAGAAGAGCAGGAAGAAGTTTTAAGGATATGGAACGATCTGAATACAAATGAGCAGGAAACAGTGATGTCAATGCTGCGTGGACTTCGGAAGTAGGAGAACGGTTCGATGTATATATCGGCTGTTCTTTTTTTGTTTTTGAACGTTAAAACGGTAATGTTTTTCTTGTGTACGGTAGAGCGCTATAGTATAATAAAACCAGTTTTTTTGCATAAGTTTAAAAGCTATAATAAGGAAATTGGCAAACCAGATGAAAGTCTGGGACGCAAAGCTACAGGGCCTGTAAAATGGCAGCCAGTTGCATAAAATGGGGTGCACTGTCTGTCTGACAGTGCTTTTTTGTGGTGTTATTTCATAGGCGTAACTATAATAATTTTACTGGGAGAGAGAAAAGTATGAAAATGAATAAATCAGTATTGCAAAGAGGTATCATTTTTATATTGTGCAGCTGCATCCTTTTTTCAATCTGTCCGGTTTATGCTTTTGCAGCAGAAAATCAGAAAGAGAGAGTTGTCAGGATTGGTGTACCGGATGATACATATGATAAGATAAATGGAAATGGAAAAAGAAGCGGATATGGATATGAATATCTGCAGAAAATCGCAGGTTATACCGGGTGGAACTATGAATATGTAGATTGTACATGGGAAAATTGTTTTGACAAATTAAAAAATGATGAGCTGGATATGATAGAAGGAATCTCTTATACGGAGGAACGGGCAGAGACTATGCTTTTTTCCGCTATTCCAATGGGAGACGAAAGATATTATGTCTATGTAAAACCCGATCATACAGACATCTCATCCTCTGACACTGCATCTTTCAATGGGAAAAAGATTGGGGTGCTTATGGGTTACCTGTCGGAAATGGTATTGAACGAGTGGGAAAAGAAATATGATCTGCATACACAGCATGTCAATGTTTCAAATAATGAAGATGCTTTGAAGAAAATTGCAGACGGAGAAATTGACGCTTTTGTATCGTTAGAGGATTCCCGTCTGGATGGGTACGGAATGGTGGCCTTAACGAATCTCGGAAGTTCAAAAATATATTTTGCGATTGGCCAGAGTCATTCTGATTTAAAGACAGAGCTGGATAATGCTATGAGAAGGATCACAGATGATGATCCTTATTATGCAGATGAACTGCATAAGTAGTTTCTGTCAGTGGACAGTGTATATTTTCTGACGGGAGAAGAACAAAAATGGCTGTCAGAGCATGGAGCAATCAAAATAGGTTATTTGATAAACGATGGCGGGGTCAGTACTCTTGATACAGAAACCGGAAAAGTGAGCGGCCTGATCACGGATTACATCCAGCTTGCACAAAACTGCCTGAAAGGGCAGACTTTGAAATTTAATATCAAGGGATATGATTCACAAGAGGATATGCAAAAAGCGTTGCATGATGGAGAAATTGATATGATTTTTCATGTGATGCAAAATACGAACGCTGCCGAAGACCTGGGCTATGATCTGACAGATACTGTCTGGAAGTATAATATGGCGGCTGTAACGGTTGAAAAGAGTTTTGATGAAAATGCTGAAAATACGGTTGCGATACCAAGAGAAGAGAGTGATTTGAAGTCTTATGTTTCCTACAATTATCCACAGTGGCATGTGAAGGAATATGCTACCTGGAAGGATGCAAAAAAGGCTGTATATAATGGAAAAGCAGACTGCATGATTATGGACTCAGGCAAGCTGAAACAATATTCTGATGATAATAAACTGCATAGTGTTTTTCTGGAAAAGTGCGATATGGTGTCATTTGCAGTCAGACATGGAAACAGCATTCTGCTGTCTGTCCTGAATAAGACTATAAAAACAATGTCTGCTTCAAAATTCTCCAATGCTGTGTATATGTATGACAGTAATCTGAAGAAAGTTACGGCAAAGGAGTTTATAAGGGACAATTTCTGGTGCTTTACGGTGCTTGTTGTATCTGTTTTTTTGATCGTGCTGATACTGATACTTGGATTACTCCAAAAAGCCAGAATTGCAGAGAAAAAGGCAAAAGAGGCACAGAAGCAGGCAGAAAATGCGAACAGTGCAAAGACAGATTTTTTGAGACATATGAGCCACGATATTCGGACACCATTAAATGGAATTATTGGGATGATCAATATATCAGAGCGTTATTATGGCAATAAAGAAAAATTGGATGAATGTAAAGCAAAGGTAATGGAATCCATGGACTATCTGCAGTCCCTTCTGAATAATGTTCTGGATATCGGAAAAGTAGAATCTGGAACAATACAGCTGGAACACAAGCCATTTGATCTGGTTGCAATGCTCGTAAAACAGATTTCGATTGTTGAGACAAATGCAAAGGAGTATGGTATCCGCTTTGAAGGCGGAGTTTCCATGAGTACTTTTCATCACAGATATGTTATTGGCAGTGAGGAATATCTAAACCGCCTTCTTATGAATATTGCTGGAAATGCCGTTAAATATAACCGAAGCGGTGGTAAAGTAATCCTGTATTTCAATGAGATTTCAAGTGATGACAAGACGGCGGTTTTTGAATTTGTATGTTCTGATACGGGACTTGGTATGAGCGAAGAATTTCAGAAACATGCATTTGAATCCTACGCAAGGGAAGGAAAAGAAACAACGAATGGATATAGTGGTGCCGGACTTGGACTTTCTATTGTAAAAGATATTGTGGACAGGATGAATGGAACAATCAAACTGGAAAGTAAAGAAAATGTAGGTACAACGTTTACCGTTACGATACCACTTGAGATTGATCATAATGCTGAGAAGGAACAGCAAAAAAAAGTGGAAAAGCCTGATCTGTCGGGTAAGAGTGTATTATTAGTTGAGGATAATGAGCTAAATCTGGAAATTGCAAAAATGCTGCTGGAAGATGAAAAGATGGTTGTGACTACGGCAGAAAATGGCAAGGAGGCTGTGGATATTGTTTCCCAGTCAGTTCCGGGCAGATTTGATTTTATTTTTATGGATATCATGATGCCGGTAATGGATGGATTAGAAGCAGCCAGACAGATAAGGACATTGAACCGTAAAGATACAAAAGAGATACCCATCATTGCGATGACAGCGAATGCATTTCAGGATGATATCAGGGACTGCATAGATGCTGGAATGAATGCACATATTGCAAAACCCATTGACAGTAAAAAAATAGAGGATACTTTGCAATTGGTTTTAAAACAAAAAATGCAGTAAGACAATTCTTTGTGTTGTGTTTCTGGCAGCCCCGGTCAGGGCGGCAGATTCAGATGAAGATATTGATGCGGCAGTGCAATTTTATTAAAACAGGAGGTTGACAAGGAGATGTATAGAGAAATATATTTGACAGACAGACAGACAGACAGACAGACAGACAGACAGGAGATTTAATATGATTTCGAGAGCAAAGAAATATGTGGCAGTATTACTGGCTTTTGTATGTGTGTGTATGATATTTTCTCCCCAGACTGCATATGCAGCCGAGGACAGTCCGCAGCATGAAACTGTCAAAGTCGGTTTCTTTGCCATGGATGGTTATCATGTGATGGATGAAGAAGGCAACCGCAGCGGGTATGGCTATGATTTTCTTCGGCTGATGGCCCGTTATTGGGATGTAGATTACGAATATGTCGGATATGATAAGAGCTGGGATGATATGCAGCAGATGCTTGAAGATGGCGAGATTGACATGGTAACATCTGCCCGCAAAACACCGGACAGAGAAGAAAAGTTTGATTTTTCACGTCCGATCGGAACCAATTATGGGATGCTGACCGTCCGCAGTGACAACAGCACGATTGTGGACGGCAATTACAGCACTTACAACGGTATGCGTGTGGCGCTTTTGAACGGAAACACCCGGAATGAAGAGTTTGCGGATTTTGCAGACGACAAAGGATTTACATATGTTCCATCTTATTTTGATACGACCACAGAAATGGATGAAGCCCTTCAGAGCGAAAAAGTTGATGCGATTGTTACCAGTTCTCTGAGAAAAACAAACAATGAGCGAATCGTGGAGAAATTTGGCAGCAGCGATTTCTATGTCATTGTTAAAAAGGGCAATACAGAATTGCTGAATGAGATCAATTATGCGATCGATCAGATGAATGCGGTTGAGGGTGACTGGAAAACGACGCTTTACAATAAAAATTATGAAAGCATAGAAACTAAGAATCTAGAATATACGGAGAAAGAAAAAAGTATTATTTCACAGTATTCCAAGGACAACCCGCTTCATGTTCTGTGTGATCCGACCCGTTATCCATATTCTTATAATGAAAATGGTGAGATGAAGGGTATTATCCCGGATTACTTCCGGAAAATTGCAGACTATGCCGGGATTTCCTATGAGTTTCTTACACCTGCCACCAGAGATGAGTATATTGCTTATCAGAAAAATACGGAAACCACAGATATGAGCATCGATGCACGCCTGGAAACAGATAACTATGCTGAGACGAAAAAATGGGGGATTACTGCACCTTTCATTACGATGCAGCTGGCAAGGGTGACACGGCGTGACTTTGATGGAAAAATTAATGTTGTTGCTACTGTTGACCAGACAGTATCAAATTCAATTGAAGATGCAATGGCACCCGGTGCAGAAAAACTGATGTGCAGTACCCGACAGGAAATGATGGAAGCTGTCCGTGAGGGTAAAGCAGATGCTGCCTTCGTCTACTATTACATGGCACAGGCGTTTGTGAACAGTGACACTACGGGTACCATGACATATACTCTGCTGGAACAGCCTACATTCACCTACCGCATGGTAATTTCATCAACTGAGAACCATGCGCTGGCTGGTATTCTGACGAAAGCAATGTATGCCATGCCCCAAAATCTTGTTGAAGATCTTGCAGCACAGTATACCACATACAAAGCAACAGAGCTTACATTTGTTGACTGGATACGTCTGCATCCTGTTGTTACTGTTTGGGTTCTTCTTATTTTTGGATGGCTGCTGACTGCTATGGCTGGGACAATGGTGCGTCTCAGTGCAAGAAAAAAAGCTCAGAAGGCGGCCCAGGAGAAAGCTGAGGAAATGGCGGAACTGGCAGAGCATGCACAGGCTGCAAACAAGGCAAAAACAGCATTTCTGTCACATATGTCCCATGATATGAGGACACCGATGAATGCAATCATAGGATTTACCGGTATTGCAATGAAAAACAATCCGTCAGACGAAGTGAAAAATTGTCTGGAAAAGATTGACGAAAGCTCAGAGCATTTACTGTCGCTGATCAATGATGTATTAGATCTGACCCGCATCGAAAGTGGAAAAGTGAATTACAATCCGGTACCGGCGGATGTGAAAAACATTACAGATTCTGCATTGGATATTACAAAAGGCTTTCTTACGAACAGGGATATCAACTTTAAGATTCAGCGTGAAGAAGCAAAGATTCCAAATGTACTTGCGGATCCTGCACGCCTGCGTGATGTGCTGGTCAATATTCTGAGCAATGCCGTGAAATTCACTCCGGATGGAGGGAAGATTACATTTGAAGCCCGGTGTCAGGAAAAGGGCGGGGATGGATATATAAATATGCGTTACCGCATTTCGGATACTGGTATTGGCATGAGTGAGGAATTTACAAAAGAAGTTTTTGAGGAATTTGTACAGGAAGATTCCGATGTGAGAACGCAGTACCATGGCGTTGGACTGGGGATGGCTATCGTAAAGAAGTATGTAGATATGATGGGTGGAACCATTTCCGTGCAGAGTAAAAAGTATGAGGGAACCACTTTTACTGTGGATATTCCTTTGGAAATTACAGATAAGGAATGTAATAAGTCAGATACAGGTTTTTCTGAAAAGGTAAATCTTACAGGTGTGAATGTCCTTCTTGCAGAGGATAATGAACTGAATGCAGAGATTGCTGCCGTGCAGTTGGAAGAGTTCGGGATGAATGTAGAAAGAGTTGTGGATGGAAAGAATGCTGTTGAGATTTTCAGAAATCATCCGGAAGGCACATTTGATGTAATCCTGATGGATATCATGATGCCTGAAATGAATGGTTATGAAGCGGCAAAAGCGATCAGGGCAATGAATGACAGACCGGATGGAAAAAACATTCCTATTATAGCAATGACAGCTAATTCATTTGCAGAAGATGTTCAGGCATCACTGGATGCAGGAATGAACGCACATTTGTCAAAGCCGATTGTGATTGATGAAGTTATAAAAACGATTTTAAGGTATGTATATGTATATAATTGATTAGCAGAGGTTCATGAATTAGTGGAATACAATTGACAGGAGGAATAAAATATGACAATGCAAGAGTGTTATGAAGCTATTGGAGGAAACTATGAAGCTGTCTTGGGACGCCTTCACAGCGAAACACTGATTCGGAGATTTGCATTAAAGTTCCTTGAAGATCAGAGTTATATACAGTTAAAACAGGCATTGGAAAATAAAAATTATGAAGATGCTTTCCGCGGTGCACACACACTGAAAGGGGTGTGTCAGAATCTTTCCTTTGACCGTCTGTATGAGGTTAGTCATGAGTTGACAGAACTTTTGAGAGATAGAACCGGAGAGCAGCCGGGGATACCGGAAGCAATGGAAAAAGTAACAGAAGTATATGAGATGACGATTGAAGAAATAAAGAAGAGACTGTAGCATTAAGTGATGCAATATGACTTTCTGCCTTGGATGCCAATGTTAAAAGCATATGCAGAGAGTTATGTGATTGAAGAAGACAGAGATTATTTTCTGGCAAGACTGGAAACACATGTGAAAGGGCAGAAAATGGCAAGATTTGTGTAGATAAATTTCACAGAGCAGCGCCAAAAACATATGACGCAATTCTCATGGATATGCAGATGCCCGTCATGGATGGAATAGATGCTACAAGGCATATTCGCCAGATGGATTCAGAAAGTGCTGAAATTCCGATTATTGCTGTGACTGCCAATGCTTTTAAGAGTGATGAAGAACATTGTGCTGAAGCAGGAATGAATGCTCATCTTTCAAAGCCTTTTGATATAAATAAACTAATGGAAGTACTTACATCCCTGTTGGACTTAGAATATACGGAGAATGAAAATGTTCAATAAAGAAAAGCAAAGTGATAATAATATCTTTTTACTGAATAATACAAAGTTAAATGAAAACTGTCAAAAAATCGTACAGGATGCAGTGAGCGAACTGAATATTGTTGGATTCATGACAGGATATTATGATGAAAATCTTACAATCACACAGGTCAGTTCACACATGTTGAAGAATCTGGGATATACGTTTGAAGAATTTCAAAAGAAAACATCAGGTTCTCTGAGAAATCTTTTCTATGGAGAAAACCAGACCTTTCTTGAATACGACAGGTTCCAACGTCTTCAAGGGTGTGGGGAAGGACAGATGCTGATGAGCGATGGCACACCTGTATTTGTCCGTATGTGCAAGAAAGATGCCATAGCAGATGATGGAAAGCAGGTATGGGTATTGTCTGTTCAGATTGACTGGATGCAGCAGAATCTGAAACTGATCAATAACGTGATCCATTCTGCGATGTGGCGTTTTGATTGTGACAAAAGCGGAAATATTAAGGAAGTGTACTGGAGTCATGAGTTTCGCACGATGCTTGGGTATCATGACATTCTTGATTTCCCAAATAAACTGGAATCGTGGGCAGATTTGTTACATCCAGAAGACAAGGAAGCAACACTTACACTGTTAGAGCAAGCAATTCAAGACAAAACAGATAGTGTGAAATATGACTGTGAATACCGCTTGAAAATGAAAGATGGTTCCTATCAATGGTTCCGGGCAAATGCCGAGACAACCAGACGTCTGGACGGAACAGTACGTCTTATTGTCGGTACATTCATAAATATTGACAAGAGAAAGCAGAGCGAGATGAAAGCACAGAGAAATGAGGCATTTCATCGCGCCTATACAGAGGGAAACATCTGCGAGTATTATGTAAATCTAAAGGATAATTCTTTTGAGTCACTAAAAGTAGAGGATTCCCTTCTGGAGATTTTTGAAAAGAGCCATACATGGGATGAACTGATACAGGCATACCTGGATAATTATGTTGTTGATGAGGACAAGGAAGCGGTTTCTCATTTTTACAACCGTAATTTTATTGTTGAAAAACTGAGTGAAGGTTCAAAAGAAATCACTCTTGAATGCAGAATACGGATAAAAGGTGAGGAACGTTTGGTTCGCAACGTCCTTATGAGAGGAGAAAAAAATGACGGTTCCCGTTATGCAATGATTTTTGTCCGGGATATTACAGAAGCCAGAAAAGAAATGGAAAACATATTGGAGCTGACACGTAAGAATGATGCGATGGATCTGCTTCTTCAGGGAACAATGCGTCTGGTCAATCGTTTTGCTATGTGCAATCTGGAAGATGATACTTATAAGTTTTATAGTCTGCACGGAAAAAAGCCACCATACGATGCTTACGGAACATATCATGACCTGATCAGGAGGATTGCATCCCGCTATAAAGTGGTGGCAAAGGATGAAACGATTGACAAAGTGATTTCAGCAGACCATATCCGTGGCATGATTAGAAGTATGGATGATATTTATAAGCTGGAATATTGTACGGAAGATGAAAAGAATTTTAAGAGCATGGCTTTCATTCCTTTGTCTTGGAAAGACGGAGTACTTGAAAAGGTGCTGTTGATCTCACAGGATACCACTCAGGAAAAACTTGCGGAGATAGAATCGAGGATTGCTTTGAAGGAAGCTTATGAAGCGGCTAACAAGGCAAACAGATCAAAGACAGAATTTTTATCAAATATGTCTCATGATATTCGGACTCCGATGAATGCAATCGTTGGTATGACAGCCATTGCCGGAGCAAATATTGATCATCCGGATCGTGTGATCGATTGCCTTGGAAAAATAACCAAGTCGAGTCGTCATCTGCTTGGTTTGATTAATGAAGTACTGGATATGTCACGCATTGAAAATGGAAAGATCGAACTGACGGAAGAAGACTTTAATCTGGATGAACTGGTAGATAACTTGATCGCAATGACACGTTCCGAGATTGAAGCTCACCATCATAATTTTGAAGTACAGCTCAACAAAATTGAACATGAATATGTAAGAGGAGACAGTTTAAGAGTACAACAGATATTTACCAATATTATGAGTAATGCCATCAAATATACCCCAGATGGCGGCAAGATACTGTTTTCTATTACGGAAAAGCCTACCACTTCCCTGGATATAGGATGCTATGAGTTTGTGATTCAAGACAACGGCATGGGAATGAGCGAGGAATTTCAAAAGGTTATGTTTGACCCGTTTACTCGTGAAGATGATAAACGCATCAGCGAAATCCAAGGAACCGGTTTGGGAATGGCAATCACAAGAAATATCGTCAATATGATGAATGGAAACATTAAGGTAGAAAGCAAGCTGGGAAAGGGAAGCAGATTTACCGTTACTATTTTCCTTCGTCTGCGAGATGAAAAGTCAGAGACTATTGATGAACTGGTCAATTTGCCCGTGCTGGTTGTGGATGATGATAAGATATGCTGTGAAGGAACAGTGGCTACTCTTAATGAGATTGGAATCGACGGAGAGTGGGTACTGTCAGGAAAAGAGGCAGTAGAGCGTGCGGTGAAACGTCATGAGAATGGCAATGATTATTTTGTATATATTATTGACTGGCAGATGCCGGGAATGGATGGAATTGAAACAACAAGGCAGATACGCCAAAAGATAGGACCTGATGTTTCTGTCATTGTTCTGACGTCCTATGATTATACAAAAATCGAAGAAGAAGCCAAAGCAGCAGGAGTAGATGAATTCATTTCAAAACCGTTGTTCCGCTCAAGACTTACCGCAGCACTGCAAAAAATAATATCCGGAAAGCCGAGTCAGGATGCAAGAGATTACCTGAAAAATATCGCTGCAAGTGATTATACAGGAAAGAAAATCCTTTTGGTGGAAGATAATGAACTGAACAGAGAAGTTGCAGCTGAGATCATAGGTATGACAGGTGCTGAGATTGAAACGGCTGTAAATGGAAAAGAAGCTGTAGATAAGGTAGCAGATCATCCAAATGGATATTATGATTTGGTCTTTATGGATGTGCAGATGCCGATTATGAATGGGTATGAGGCGGCTACAGCTATCCGTTCCCTGCCTAAACACAAAGGTGAGCTGTTGCCAATCGTTGCAATGACGGCAAATGCATTTACGGAGGATGTGATACTTGCAAAGAGTGCAGGAATGAATGAGCATATTGCGAAACCTCTTGATATGGAAAAATTGAACAGAATGTTGCACGAATGGATGTAAGCCACGATAATAAAAAATCAACTTTCAGATGATCTTGGAAGTACGCTGGCAAAATCAGCACCGTTGCTGATGTGCACCCTTTCCGTACTGTTTGCCTATAAAGTTGGACTGTTTAACATCGGAGCATCTGGTCAGTATGCGGTGGGCGCAGGTTTTGCCCTGTATTTTGCCATTCATTTTAATGCACCGTGGTGGTTGTGTCTGCTTCTTGCAATGCTTGGCGCTGGCAGGTCTTGGCGCTGGATTCTTATATTTAAGTGGAATTGAGCAGTGGTCCTGTGCACAGACTGCCGTTCCAAACATGGGATTCAACGGAATCGCAGCAGCGTTCCTTGGTGGTATCCATCCGATTGGTGCGATTTTTTCCTCTTTCTTTATTCAGTATATTACAAGCGGTGGCGCATATGTTGATAAGATGGTTTACTGTTCTCAGATTTCGGATCTGATCGCAGCAATTATTATTTACTTCTGTGGATTTGTACTGTTCTTCAAACACTGCATGAACCGCAGATTTCAGAAGGCAGAAGAAAAAAGAGCGAAAGCGGAACAGCAGGCAGCAGATTCTGTGGGAATTAATGTGTACAAGATGCGTTATATCGGTGTATTGATTTCAGGATTTTTAGGCGGACTTGGCGGAATTGTGTACATTACCGCAGGTGTTTCTGAGTGGAAGTTTGAAAATGGTGTGGCAGGTTTTGGATTCCTGGCACTGGCAGTTATGATCTTCGGACAGTGGAAACCGAATCTGATCGCATTGACAGCTGTACTGTTCGGATTGTTTCGTGCATTGTCTAACGTATATTCCGGATTTGATTTCCTGGCTTCCCTGAATATTCCGGCAACATTTTACAAGATGCTGCCGTACATTATTTCCCTTCTGGTACTGGCGCTGTTTTCCAAGAAATCGAGAGCACCGAAGGCAGAAGGTATTCCTTACGACAAGGGCCAGAGATAGTAATTGTTATAAAAAATGTATCGAAATATGACTGAGATAAGGATAAATTGAAGATATAGATACAAGAGACATATAAAGTTAATATACAGATAAAATAAAGGAGCAAGATACATGGGAATTGTAGTTATCGGAGATGTATTTATTGACATCAAAGGATTTTCAACATCCACCTATATTCCATACGGAAGAAACCTTGGAACCATCGAGCAGATCCACGGCGGCGTAGGTAGAAATGTTGCAGAAGATATTGCGAACGTAGAACTGGAGCCGATTTTCATCGGAGCCGTAGATGACGATTCCATCGGGGAGGATGTCATACAGAAACTAAACCGCCACAAAGTCGATACCAGATATATGAAAAAAGTAAAAAACGGCATGGGAACATGGCTGGCAGTATTTGATCACAAAGGTGACGTGGTTGCATCCGTTTCCAAGCGCCCGGATCACAAACCGATGTCTGAGATTTTGGACGAGCATGGCGATGAGATTTTCAAAAATGCAGACAGCATTGCCATTGAAATCGACATGGATCAGGATGTAACAAAAAAGACTTTCGCTTATGCGGAAAAATATAATAAGAAGGTTTATGCACTGGTTTCCAATATGAGCATTGCCATCGAGCGCCGGGATTTTATTCGAAAAACAGGATGCTTCGTGTGCAACCAGCAGGAGGCAGGAATTCTGTTTTCTGAGGATTATGAAAATATCACCCCGGAAGAACTGTGCGCAATTCTGCAGGATCGTATCCGTTCTGCAAAGATTCCGCAGATGGTTGTTACCATGGGCAAAGCTGGTGCTGTTTATGCAACACTGGAAGGTGACGCAGGGGTTTACCCGGCACTGAAAGTAGATGTAGTAGATACTACCGGAGCAGGAGATGCTTTTTTCTCAGGGGTCTGCATCGGTCTGACTTATGGAAAAACACTGCGTGAGGCATGTGGTATCGGAACGAGACTGGCATCCACTGTTATCTGTACTTCCGAGAATATCTGCCCGCGTTTTATGCCGGAAGAATTTGGAATTACAAAAGAAAATCAGAGGTAATCAAAGCAATGGAAAGTATCATTATCGGGATTGCCGGAGGTTCTGGTTCCGGTAAATCCATATTTACAAACAGGATCAAGAAGCATTTCGGAGATGATGTGGTTCTCTTGGATCTTAACGGAGCATTTTTCGATGGCTCTGTTCATCTCAGTCTGAGTTGAGACTCCCACTTCTGCAAGTGGTGAGTAGTAACA
>OLNI01000051.1_pt1 | contig 115189 bp, 94 predicted proteins | sample 1672921 | NCBI WGS metagenome assembly OLNI01 (sample SAMEA3136737, study PRJEB25190) | human gut metagenome | biome: human gut; feature: human-associated habitat; material: faeces | place: Austria | collected 2013 | reverse complement strand
AGAGACTGGGTGCTACAATCATCTATGTAACACATGACCAGACAGAGGCTATGACACTTGGTACCAGAATCGTTGTTATGAAAGACGGTGTCGTTCAGCAGGTTGATACACCACAGAACCTGTATCAGAAACCGGGCAACCTCTTTGTTGCAGGATTCATGGGATCTCCGCAGATGAACTTCCTTGACTGCGTTATCTCCGAAAAAGGCGGCAACACAGTTGCTACAATCGGTAATGAGCATGAGGTTATCGTTCCTGCTGCCAAGGCTAAAGTTCTTAAAGACAAAGGCTACATCGGAAAGAAAGTTGTTCTTGGTATCCGTCCTGAGGATATCCATGATTCTCAGATGTTCCTTGAGACATCTCCAAGCAAACCAATGAACTCTGTAGTTAAAGTTTACGAGCTTCTTGGTGCCGAAGTATTCCTGTACTTCGATGTTGACGGAACTCAGATCACAGCACGAGTTGATCCTCGTACAACAGCTAAGACCGGCGATCCGATCAGATTCGCATTCGATATGGAGAAAGCTCACTTCTTCGACAAAGAGACAGAGCTTACAATCACAAACTAATTCTCACAGAATTAGAAAAACTGAATTTAACCCCGGGGGATATGATTTCCCGGGGTTTCTTTTTTTTGCTAAAAAATTTTACTTGAGAAAGGATCCTGATTTTATGAAAATACAGCAAACACTTCAAAAATCTCTGGAAGACTGGAACCGGATCAGCGGCCTGGATTTCTGTATCCTGGATGAGAACAACCAGATTTACATTACCACCTGTGATAAGAAACTTCCTTCTGTAGAAAAACTGACTCAGTTCCGGGAAGACGCAGCCCTCTGCGTCTCCAACCGCTCCTGCAGTCTCTATAAACTTGATAATGGCTCCGGCAATATGCTGCTGATCGTATGGGGTTCCGGCGATTCTGCTTCTACTATTGGAGAGCTTGCAGTCTGCCAGATTGAGAGCCTTCTCTCTGCCTACGCTGAAAAAACAGACAAGAATTCTTTTATGCAGAATCTTCTTCTTGACCGGTATTCCCAGGTGGAGGCTTTCAATAAAGCTGCCAAGCTGCATATTTCCCCGTCTGTCCGGCGTGCAGTATTCCTGGTTGAGACCAAGCAGCACAAGGATGAAAGTGCACTGGCCACTATCCGAAACATTTTTTCCGCCCGCACCCGGGATTTTATCACAGCCCTGGATGACTCCGGCATTATCGTTGTCCGCGAGCTGCAGAACACTGAGAGCTACGAGGAACTGGACGGCATTGCCTGCATGCTGGTGGATATGCTAAACACAGAGGCTATGACCTCCGCCTGGGTTTCCTACAGCAATGTTGCAGATGATATCATGGAACTTTCCGATGCTTACAAGGAAGCTCGTACAGCCCTGGAAGTAGGAAAGATCTTTTATGCAGAAAAAAATGTCTTCGGATACAATCAGCTTGGTATCGGCCGCCTGATCTATCAGCTTCCCACACAGGTCTGCGATATGTTTGTAAACGAGATTTTCGGGGATGAATCCCTAGAGTCCATTGATGACGAAACTTTGAATATTATCCGAACTTTCTTTGAGAATAATCTGAACCTCTCTGAGACTTCCAGACAGCTATATGTACACAGGAATACACTGGTGTATCGTTTTGAAAAGCTTCAGAAACGTTTTGGACTGGATGTCCGTACTTTTGAGGATGCCCTGGCCTTTAAACTGGCTATGATGGTGTCAGATTATATTACATATTCCAGAAATCACGGCAAATAATGACGGTTCCTTACTTCAGCAGCATCAGATGCTCCGACGGAAGATACAGATATTCCGGAAGATCCTGATCCGGATCCTCGGTAAAGCTGTTCTTAGGACGCATCCACCACAAACCTTCGGAAGCTTTCTCTTCTTTGTTGGCTATCATGTACTGATGCTCAAATGTTGTCTCCATGTACTCGCTCACCTGTACCGGCATGCAGTTCTCACCAGGTTCTGATGCCGGACGGAGCCAGTGACCACGGATTCCCACATGGGTAATGTCCTCTCCCACCTTCTCTGCTGTATGAAGCTTCAGTTTCCAGTCCTCTGCAAAAATCTCATACTCTCCAAGCTTCTTTATGGAGGAATAATTCTTGCAGCCTGTCAGTCTGGCCGCCTCCATCAGTCCCGGCCGTTCAAAAATGCTCTTTGTCTCGCCTGTCACAAGAATACGGCCCTTGTCTACAATGGAAAGTTCTTTGCAGAATTTGTACGCCTCATCTCTGCTGTGGGTTACAAGGATCATATCGCCCTTGTAATCCTGGAGAAAATCCTGCATTTCTCTCTGGAGCACATCTTTCAGATATCCGTCCAGTGCAGAAAAAGGCTCATCCAGGAGAATAGCTTCCGGTTCACCGATCATCATTCTGGCCAGTGCCACTCTCTGCTGCTGTCCACCGGAAAGCTGGGAAGGATACCGCTTTTCAAGGCCTTCCAGGTGATACCGCCGGATCAGGTCTGCCACTTTCTCCCGGATGGAAGCTTTTCCACCGCGATGACCGCAGCTGATATTCTGTTCCACAGTCATTGTGGGAAAAAGTGCATAATTCTGGAAAAGATAGCCGATTCTTCTCTTCTGCGGCTTCAGATTGATGCCTGCCTCAGAATCAAAAACCGTTTTTCCGTTAATGATGATCTTTCCCTTATCCGGTGTCTCAATTCCCGCAATACAGCGAAGAGTCATGCTCTTACCACTGCCGGATGCGCCAAGAAGCCCGATGGCTGCCGAGCTGCCCTCAAATTTTACTTTCAGGGAAAAATCCCGGAATTTTTTTTCGATATTTATGCTGACTGCCATCAGATCCACCTTCTTGTCTTCATTCCTCTTCCGGATACGATATTGATCAATGCCACGATCACAAAAGATATCAGCACGATCACAACTACCCAAAAGCCTGCTGTTCCATAGTTACCAGCTGCCGTCTCTGTCGCAATTGCAACGGAAACTGTTCTCGTTTTTCCCAGAATGTTTCCCGCGAGCATGGAGGTTGTTCCGTACTCACCAATAGCACGTGCAAAAGCCAGCACCGTTCCTGATGCGATTCCAGGTCCTGCTGCAGGCATTACCACCCGCCAGAAAATCTTATTATCACTCATTCCAAGAGTCTGTCCTGCATAGATCAGATTCACATCCACCTGTTCAAAAGCAGCTCTTGCATTTCTGTACATTAACGGAAATGCGATCACAGCTGCCGCTACCACACAACCTTTCCAGGTCTGCACGATCTTGATATCAAAATTCTCAAGGAGAAAGCTTCCAAGAGGTCTCTTGAGACTGAAGATCAGAAGCAGGAAGAAGCCTGCTACAGTCGGCGGCAGTACAAGAGGAAGTGTCAGGATCCCATCCAGTACTGCTTTCGCACCCGGACGGAGCTTCATGATCTTTCTGGCGCAGAATACTCCCAGAAAAAAAGCGATCACTGTGGCAACCAGCCCTGTTTTTAAGGAGATCCAGAGTGGACTCCATTTTATTTCTTTTAAAAACTCTGCCATATTTTACCCCAGTCCTGCGCGGATCATTATTTAGATGTGCTGTCTGCAGAATCTGCATTGTCCTTATCTGCTTCTGTGCTGTCCGTATCCTGAGAAACAGACTCGTCAGCATCTTTATCTGTGTCATCAGCCTCATACGCAGTAAATCCATAGTCTTCAAATACCTTGATCGCTGCATCAGACTCTACATAGTCAAGGAATGCCTCTGCTGCCTTGGTGTCATCCTCAGAAGCCTCTTTATCCTCGATCAGTCCTACCGGATAAAGTACCGGTGTCTGAAGGCTGTCTGCCGGTGCCTCTGCAAGAATCTCTACCTTATCAGCAACTGATGCCGCATCTGTTGCATATACAACACCGATTTCATTACTTCCCTCACTGACTGCTGCCAGAACATCTGTTACATTCTTGCACTCATTGATCTCCATCTCATTGACCTTGTCCATGAGCCCAAGGTTTGTAAAAATCTCACGGGAGTACTGTCCAACCGGAACATCCTCCCCTGCAAGTGCCATATTCTCTGCATCTGTCACATTCTCAAAACCGGTTACCTTGGTCTTTCCGTCCTTCGGTTTGATAAGTACGACTTTGTTCTCGAGAAGGTCAACTACTGTATCCTCTTTTGTCAGTTTCTCCTCTGTAAGGGCATCCATCTGCTTGTCTGCTGCTGAGAAGAAAAGATCACAACGTGCTCCTTCCTCGATCTGAGTCTGCAGTGTACCTGAGCTGTCTGCGCTGTAGTAAATGGTTACGTTCGGGTAAAGTTCATTGAAATCCTTCTGGATCTCTTCCATGGAGTTGCTGAGGCTGGCTGCGATAAATGCGTAAACCTCACCTTTCAGTTCCTTGTCACCCTGCACTTCTGTGTCTGCTGCGAACACAGTTCCGGTCATAAGAGCAGTGGTTAAAACTCCTGCTGTAATGGCTGCTAAGATTTTTTTCTTCATCTTTTTCTTCCTTTCTTGTTTTATTTCGTTCTGTTTCATTCTGTTTTGAATGGTTTTGTCTAATTTTACCGAAATAAAAATTTCTTGTCAAGCCATAAGGCATTGCTGTTTTCTACCGCCCATGCTATCATGAAAAAAAGCTTTACCCTCAACGATCAAAATAAAGAACAAGGAGAAGATATTTATGAAACTCAGTGCACGTAATCAGTTAAAAGGAAAAGTTATCAACATCAACAAGGGAGCTGTAAACTCCATCGTCTCTATTGATATCGGAGGTGGAAATATCATCACTGCGACCATCTCCTGCACAGCTGTGGAGGAACTGGAACTGAAAGTTGGCTCTGATGCCTATGCTGTGATCAAGGCCACAAGCGTTATGGTGGGAATCGATGAATAAACTTTATACAGCACAGGAAGTCGCAGATAAATTAAAGATCAAAAAAACTACTGTCTACGAGCTGATCAAACGTGGAGAACTTTCCTCTTCAAAAATCGGCAAACAGCTGCGTGTCAGTGAAGAACAACTGAAAGCGTATCTGGACAGTACAGTGCAGTCCAGTACTTCACAGATCCATGACTATCAGCCGGAAAGTTCTCTTCTGAAAAGAGATTACCTGCTCCATTCCAGCGGACTGATCATCAGTGGGCAGTCTTCTCCTGCGCTGGATCTGCTTTTAAACCAACTGCCTGCACAGCCCGGAAGCCTTCCGGTACTTCAGTCTCATCTGAACACCTACAACGGACTTTACTCTCTCTATTTTGAAAAAGTCCACATTGCCTGTGCAGCGGCTTCTTTTGAAGATATCCAGAGCCTTGTTCCCGGAATTCCGCTCACTGTTCTTCATTTCTACAGCTACGAGATCGGTTTTTATATAAAAAAAGGAAACCCCCGGAATATTCAGGGATTTCCTGATCTGCAGCGGGCAGATATTATTTTTGCCAACCGTGAAAAGGGAAGCAGCCGCAGAGTTTATCTGGACCGCCAGCTAAATAAGCTTGGGATTTCTCCGGAAAACATATCCGGATACCGCAATGAGCTGGTTTCTGACAGCTCCACTGCTGCCGCTGTTGCAGGCGGACAGGCAGATATCGCTCTGGGCGAAGCTTATACTGCCAGAACTTTCACAGACCTGGAATTCCTTCCTCTTGGAACAGAAACCATGTATCTTGTGATGGCATCTTCCAGCTTCAGCAGTCCTGGTTTCCGGGCGGTAGTCAGTGCCTTATCCTCTGAATCTTTCCGACAGGCTCTGTCTCTCCAAACAGGATATGATACTTCGCATACAGGAGAAGCTGCATGTTTCTGATCATGCAGCTTCTTTTGTATAAATTTATTTTCAATTCAGATAGTTATATACCATGGAAGATATCCTCCGGATTCCATACTGAAGATGGCCTTCGGATGCTCCGCTTGAAAATACACACAGCACATAAGTCGTCTTTTTTCCATAAATAATGGCAATATCGTGCTGTACGGAGCTTGTCTCACCGGTCTTGTTGGCACATACTATACCCGCTGGAAGGCCTGCCGGGATCTTATATCTGACCTGCTGGTTCTTGAGCAGATTCAGCATTTCTTTAGAATACTGTTTTGATACACAGGTTCCACGATAGATATTTTCCAGAAGTTTTCCGCAGTCTTTGGCAGACGCCTGGTTTCTCTTTCCGTCACTTGTGATATAGGAACTTGACGGATGAAGAGTACAATGACATCCTGTATTTGTGTATCCATTCTTTTTCAGATACTTATTGACTGTCGCAGCACCTTTTACAAAACTGCCGCCACCTTGCCTTCTTACCAGTTCGTTATAACATTCATTATCACTGACTGTGATCATATCCCACAGAAGTCCATTGACATAGGATGTTTTTTTCAGTTTTCCGCTCTTGATCTGATCATATGCAGAAGCCATCACAAAAGCCTTGATAGTGCTGGCCGGATACATAGCCTGATTGTTGAGATTTATTATATTTCCGGTCTTGAGATCTTTTACATAGACAGACCAATTTCCACCATAACTGGATGTATAATTTTTAAGCTGTGCTTTAAAAGCACTGAGTGCATACTCTGACTTTGTACTTTTCTTTCCCTGATAATCTACATATTTTCCGTCAGGTGTTTTTGTTTTTTTAGCAATGGTTCCGTTAGATTTCAGGTAGTAGCCACCTTTCCAGCAGTTTCCTACCATCTTTCCGTTTTTGTCCACATAATATTTCTGTTTTTTATAAGTAATCCACCCGGCTTTCTCTGTCAGGCGCCCATTTCCACTTCCGAAATAGTATGTCCCGCTGAATTTCTTTCCAAATGATGTCATATTCAACTTATGGAAGTGAGTAACAGTGCAAAGTTTTCCATAACCATTGAAATAATATCTGCCGCTTTTCAAAGTGATACCATTGATCTTCTTCTGTTTCACACAACGAACGCAGGCTTTTTCACTGATTTTTCCATATTCTCCTGAATAATAGATACCGCCAAAACTCTTTCCGTTACATTCCTGGTCTGCAATTTTTATAATATTCTTTGGTGTTTTGGAAAATCGTCCATTAATGCTGGAAGCATAATATCCATTAAATATTACTCCGTGTACATTCTGATTATTAAAATAATAAACAACTACCTTACGTACAAGTTTGCCGTTTTTATCAAACATATATCTGCCACGGCTGAAAAAATCTACTTCATTGATATCCAGATACTGTACTCCGGTAAGTTTATGACCCTCGGCGTCTTTCAGATACCAGTCTCCGCCTGATTTTTGAAGATATTTTCCGCTGTTATCCTGAAATAAAATCTTTCCCTGAACAGTGGCTGCTTTAGCTTCTACATAGTGACCTGCTAAAATAAACAAAAAAACTGCTGTCAGCATGAAAACATATGCAATAACAGCAATTCCGGTTTTCTTTTTATTTTCTTTTTTCTCTTCCACGATTTTTTATCAGTCTACCGGATTTCTCCGGCAGACCTTCCTCCTGTATATTCCTCAAACGGATATTCATAATCCTTATTCATTATTTTCTTATAGATCTGGAAAATATTTTATTCTTCCGACCAGTCCCCATTGTCATCCCAGACAATGTCACCGTTGCTGCTGTCACTTCCGCTGTCATCGATCACCTCGTCACCGCTTCCACTGTTGCTGTCATCTACATAACCGCCGTCATCGCTGCTGTCGCTTCCGCTGTTATCGTAGCTTCCATCATCTCCATTATCACTGCTGTCGCCGTTATTATCATAGCTTCCGTCATCACTGTTGTCATAACTTCCATCGTCACTGTTATCATAGTCTGCGTTATCACTGTCATCATAACTGTAATCTGTATTATCAGAAGATGAATCTGTTATACTTGAAGAATCTGTGCTGTCAGCCTCGCTGCTATCTGTTTGTACATTGCCAAGAGTACTCTTCTCAGATTTATCATTGAGGCTTGTATAAGTGAGATATGCCTCTCCATTATCGAGCTGAAGTGTTGCTTTCTCCATATCACCAAGCTCTGCACTGTAGATCTCATAAGCGTTTCCATTTCCATCCACGATCTTCATATCATAGATCGCATCTGTTGCTGATTCCGGTGTATAGTACATCTGTACCTGCTCAGCATCCTTGATCGTTGACTCTGCCGGTACAAGATTCTTGCCCCATTCTTCCCCGCCGGCTGCACGGAGGTATATCTCACGGAGCTCACCTTTTGTACTGTTGGTAATATATACAAATTTCGCTGTGCTTGTCTTTACGCCTATCAGTTTCGGTGCAGGTGTTGATGTCGGCAGCGGACTTGCTGTGGCCGGTGTTGCTGTCGGAACTGCTGTCGGAACCGGTGTCGGTGTTACTTCCACGTCTTTAGTTGATGATGACTTGCCGCATCCTGCTGCTGTCAGTGCTGCAGCAGCAGCCAGTGCGATCATGATCTTCTTATATTTCATAATAATTACCTCCTGAATAATACTTTATGCAATCAATCTTTTTCCAATAAAATAGCCAAGTACCAAGATACCGAGAATGATCCTGTACCATCCGAATACTTTGAAATCGTGTTTTTTAATATAACCCATCAGGAATTTAATTGCAAGAATTGATACTACAAAGGATACTACAACGCCTACAATAAGAATAATCAGCTCTGTGGATGTGAACGCGAAACCGAATTTCACAAGTTTCAGAAGGCTGGCTCCGAACATAACCGGAATTGCCAGGAAAAATGTGAACTCAGCTGCCAAAGTACGGGATGTTCCTGCAAGAATACCTCCGATAATGGTAGATCCGGAACGGGAAGTTCCCGGGATTACGGAAAGTACCTGGAAACATCCGATGATCAGTGCTGTCTTAAAGGAAAGATCATCAAGTCTTGTGCAGGTTGGTCTGCGGCGTTTATTGTAATTCTCAATAACAATAAAGAGCACACCATAAACGATCAATGCAATGGCAACTACAACGTAGTTATAAAATTTCTTCTCAATAATATCATTAAACGGCAATGCAATGATAATAGTCGGCAGACATGCCACTAAAATCTTAAACCACAGGATCCATTTCTCCTTGTCGCAGTATTTCTCAACAAAGGTAAGTATCGCTCTGGATACTGCCGGCTGTTTGCGAAGTGCTATTCTGGTACGCTTCGGGATTGGTCTTATGTAAAAAGGCCACAGCTTGCTCCAGTACAGAACAACAACAGCCAGGATAGCACCCAACTGAATGACAACCAGGAAAAATTCCATAAATGCCTCTGACACATTCAGCTTGATAAATTCATCTACCAGGATCATATGTCCGGTACTGCTGATGGGAAGCCACTCTGTGATTCCCTCCACAATACCAAGAAGGATAACCTTCAGCAATTCTATAAAACTCATACAAACTCCTTTCTCTGTAGCACGTTTCTTCTTAACGTAGTAAAATGGCTCTTCCCCTTTCTCTCTGCTACGTGCAATGAACGTATTCTTTTCATAATTTACGTTCATAATAAGATAAGGACCGAGCCGATGTATAAACGGCGGCCCCGTCCTTATCAGTATATTACATATTTGGTGATTCGTAAACTTTTGAATCTTTTATTTCGCAAAATTTACACAGTTTTTATATTTTGCATTAATTATCGATTGTCGATGGTCGCAATATCTACCAGAGTCAGGTGGTTCAGATCTGTGTTCTCAAGACTTGTGACCAGAGCCTCTGCAGTATCAAGGCTTGTAAGCACATTAACACCTGTCTCGATAGCATTACGACGGATCACGAAACCATCCTTCTGATGCTCAACGCCCTGTGGCGGTGTATCGATAACAACATCGATCTTGTGTCCCAGGATCAGATCCATCAGGTTCGGAGACGGCTGCTCCAGCTTGTTGGTACGTGTTACCTTGATTCCGTTCTCAGTCAGTACGTTTGCAGTACCTCTTGTTGCAAAGATACGGTATCCCTGAGCTTCAAAACGTTTTGCGATCGGAATGATGTCTTTCTTATCCTCATCTTTTACAGTGATGATCATCTGTTTGTGCTTCGGAAGACGGATTCCGGCTCCGATGAAGGCTTTGTAAAGAGCTTCATTGAAGGTCTTTGCAATACCAAGGCACTCACCTGTGGATTTCATCTCTGGTCCGAGGCTGATATCTGCACCCCTGATCTTCTCGAAGGAGAATACCGGCATCTTGATCGCAAAATACTCTGCTTCTTTCTGAAGTCCCGGTGTATAGCCCAGCTCTTTGATCTTGCGGCCAAGGATGACTCTTGTTGCAAGAGGAACAATCGGGATTCCGGTTACCTTGCTGATGTACGGTACTGTACGGCTGGAACGTGGGTTAACCTCGATAACATATACATCCTCACCTACAACGATGAACTGGATATTGATCATACCGATAACATGAAGTGCCTGTGCAAGACGGCGTGTGTACTCGGTGATTGTTTCTTTTGCCTTCTGGCTGATAGTCTGTGCCGGATATACGGAAATACTGTCTCCGGAGTGGATACCTGCGCGCTCAATGTGCTCCATGATTCCAGGGATCAGGATGTCCTCACCATCGCATACTGCATCGACCTCGATCTCTTTACCCATCAGGTACTTATCAACAAGGATCGGATGCTCCTGTGCGATCTGGTTGATGATTCCGATATACTCCTCCACATCCTCATCGCTGACAGCAATACGCATTCCCTGACCTCCAAGTACATAGGACGGGCGGACAAGTACCGGATATCCCAGCTCATTGGCAGCTTTTTTAGCCTCTTCTGCTGTGAATACGGTGTGTCCCTTCGGTCTCGGGATCTGGCATTTCTCAAGAATGGCATCAAAGAGTTCTCTGTCCTCTGCAGCATCTACGTTCTCAGCAGATGTTCCAAGGATCTTAACGCCCATCTTGATCAGTGCCTCTGTAAGCTTGATGGCTGTCTGTCCGCCGAACTGAACAACCGCTCCGTCCGGCTTCTCGATATTTACAACATTCTCAACATCTTCCGGTGTCAGCGGCTCGAAATACAGCTTATCTGCAATATCAAAGTCTGTACTTACTGTCTCCGGGTTGTTGTTGATGATGATAGTCTCATATCCTTCTTTTGCAAATGCCCATGTACAGTGTACAGAGCAGAAGTCGAACTCGATACCCTGCCCAATACGGATCGGGCCGGAACCAAGTACCAGGATCTTTTTCTTATCTTTTGTTTCTGCAGCTTCATTCTCTGTCTGCTCATCGCCGTATACAGAATAGTAATATGGTGTCTCTGCCGCAAACTCTGCTGCACAGGTATCAACCATCTTGTATGCTGCACGGATACCGTACTCTTTACGCAGGTCTTTGATCTCAGCTTCTGTCTTTCCTGTCAGATCTGCGATAATGTAATCCGGGAACTCCAGACGTTTTGCCTCCAGAAGAAGATCTTTGTCCAGCTTCTGAGTTTTCAGAGCCTGCTCCATCTCAACAAGGATAGCCAGCTTGTCGATGAACCAGATGTCGATCTTTGTGATATCATGAAGCCTCTCCTGGGAAACATTTCGTCTCAGGGCTTCCGCGATCTTCCAGATACGACGGTCATCCACAATATTCAGCTCATCCATCAGTTCCTCATCAGAAAGATCTGAGAAATCATAGGACATCAGGCTGTCAACATGCTGCTCCAGGGAACGGATAGCTTTCATTAAAGCGCCCTCGAAGTTATGGCAGATACTCATAACCTCTCCTGTAGCTTTCATCTGTGTTGTCAGTGTACGTTTTGCTGTGATGAATTTATCAAATGGCAGACGCGGGATCTTAACAACACAGTAATCCAGCATCGGCTCGAAGCTTGCGTATGTTTTGCCTGTGATGGCGTTCGGGATCTCATCCAATGTGTAACCCAGTGCGATCTTGGCTGCAACCTTGGCGATCGGATAACCGGTAGCCTTACTTGCAAGTGCAGAAGAACGGCTTACACGAGGGTTAACCTCGATTACACAGTACTCAAAGCTCTCCGGATGAAGAGCGTACTGTACGTTACATCCACCTGTGATGCCAAGCTCTGTGATGATATTAAGAGCAGATGTACGGAGCATCTGATATTCTTTGTCTCCAAGTGTCTGTGAAGGAGCAACTACAATGGAGTCACCGGTGTGGACACCAACCGGGTCAATATTCTCCATGTTGCAGACTGTGATACAGTTTCCTGCACTGTCTCGCATTACCTCGTACTCAATCTCTTTCCATCCGGCGATACATCTCTCTACAAGAACCTCACCTACACGGGAAAGACGGAGACCATTCTCAAGGATCTCACGAAGTTCCGGCTCATTATGCGCGATACCGCCGCCGCTTCCGCCAAGTGTATATGCAGGACGGAGAACAACCGGATAACCGATAGTCTGAGTAAACGCAACACCGTCTTCTACAGTTGTTACGACCTTGGATGCTGCAACCGGCTCGCCGATCTTTTCCATTGTATCCTTAAATTCCTGACGGTCCTCAGCTTTACGAATCGTTGCTGCTGTGGTACCGATAAGACGTACATTGTGCTCTTTCAGGAAGCCCTTTTCCTCAAGCTCCATGGCAAGGTTCAGACCTGCCTGGCCGCCCAGTGTAGGAAGTACACTGTCCGGTTTCTCTTTGAGGATCAGCTGCTCTACGACTTCAACAGTCAGAGGCTCGATGTAAACTCTGTCTGCGATGTCTTTATCTGTCATGATGGTAGCAGGATTGGAGTTTAAAAGTACAACCTCCATGCCCTCTTCCTTCAGGGAGCGGCATGCCTGGGTTCCTGCATAGTCAAACTCTGCTGCCTGGCCGATTATGATCGGGCCTGAGCCGATTACAAGTACTTTTTTTATGTCCTTATTCCTTGGCATTATTTCTCTCCTCCCATCATCTTCATGAATCTGTCAAAAAGGTAACTGGAATCCTGTGGTCCCGGGCATGCTTCCGGATGGAACTGTACAGTAAAGATGTTCTTTCCATTATATGCCATACCCTCGTTTGTTCCGTCATTGACGTTTACAAATGCAGGATGTGCGATGTTTTTCTCCTCAAGTCCCTCTGCGTCTACAACGTAGCCATGGTTCTGGGAGGAAATATATACTCTTCCTGTCTCAAGGTCTTTAACCGGATGATTTCCGCCTCTGTGACCGTATTTCATCTTATGGGTGTCTCCGCCTGTTGCAAGAGCCATAAGCTGATGTCCAAGACAGATGGCAAAGATCGGTACATCAGAGTCGTAAAGTTTTTTGATCTCTTTAATAATAGAAGTACATTCCTTCGGATCTCCAGGTCCGTTGCTGAGCATGATGCCGTCCGGATTGTCTCCAAGAATCTCTTCTGCAGATGTCAGAGCCGGGTAAATAGTAACCTGGCATCCTCTCTCATTCAGTGAGCGTGCAATGTTTTTCTTGGCGCCCAGATCAAGAAGGGCAACCTTCGGTCCGTTCCCCTTAAGCACTTCCTTTTCGCGGCAGGAAACCTTCTCTACCACTTTTCCTGTTGTATATGCTTTTAATCTGGGGATGATTGTATCCAGGTCATAGTTCTCATCAACTGTGATCATTCCGTTCATGGTTCCCTTCTCACGAAGGATCTTAGTCAGTGCTCTGGTATCAATTCCTGCGATTCCCGGAATGTCGTTTTTGCTCAGAAAATGCTGAATAGTGTCTACGCTTCTGAAGTTGCTGGGAACTCGTGATAATTCGCGTACAATAAATCCGTCAATCCACGGCTTCCTTGATTCCTGGTCATCATAACAGATTCCGTAGTTTCCGATCAGCGGATATGTCATACACACCGCCTGTCCTGCGTAAGAAGGATCTGTCATTACTTCCAGATAACCGGTCATGGAAGTGTTAAAGACAATTTCACTGATGACTTCCCTTGCAGAACCAATGCTAGTTCCTGTAAATACATGGCCATCTTCCAATATCAGAAATGCTTTCATACAATCTCCCTTTCTTTGTTCTCTTATTTTATCCTAAATCTTCAAGATTGTATCACAGGAAGCGGCATTTTTCAACACCATACGCCAAAAAAATGTTTAAAACTAACTCAAAATATTTTTTTTGAATTTTTTCAATTTTTTTGAATTTTTCTATTGACATTATCCAATTCCTGAGTTATTATAAATGAGCAGTCGACGAGCGGAGCAAACAAAGCGAAGCAAGCCGGTTGAAAAAATGCAGGAATGGCGGAATTGGCAGACGCGCAGGCTTCAGGTGCCTGTGGTCGCAAGATCGTGTGGGTTCAAGTCCCATTTCCTGCATTCTTTTTTATTTTATCCAAAATCAAAAAAACAGAAGTGACTGGCCAATCAGCACTTCTGTTTTTTTATTTATATTTCAGATTATAATCTTTTTCTTCCATATAAGACGGGGCTCTCCATTAAACGGAAAGCCCTGTCTTATATATCTGCTGCTTTTTATTCTTTTTTCAGCTCAGATGCTTCTGCTTCTACTGTTTCAGAAATTTTCTCCTCTGCTTCTATTGTTTCTGCTTCGGCCACATCTTCTGCAGTGGCTTTTTCTACTATCTCTTCGTCTGTTTCTTTATCCACAGCATCTTCTGTTCCATCTGCTGGCGCACAGTTCTCAGTATCATCTGTCACCTCAGCCTCAGCTGCGTTCTCAAGCTCCTCATCTGCGACTTCGATCACTTCTGAATTCTTCTCCTCGATCTCCGGCTCCGGGGTCGGGCATGCCGCACCACAGTACGGGCAGAAGCTTGCCTCACGCATCACGGCCTTATGGCAGGCCGGACAGAATTTTTCTCCCTTGCTGGCCGCAATAGCATCTCTGTAGTGATCGGCTTCCAGTATATGCTGGCTGATCTCCTCACAAATAGCACCTACTTCTCCGTCAACAGCTTCACCACGCTCATAACGTGCATAGATCATTCTTCCGATATCCATCATCAGCTTCTCTGTCATACGTTCCTGCGCAGAGAGTTTGTTGCGGATCTTCTGGATCTCATAAAGATTCTCAGCCTTTGCGCTGAATCCTTTCGCCTTACGTGTCAGTGTATTTCCCAGATCATCCCAGAAACCTTTTGCCATAATTGCCACGCTCCTTTTCTATATGCTTTATAACAGCAACAAAACTACTCTTATCCTTCCAGTGCCGGAACTTCCTGGCCTCTCATCAGGATCTTCGGACCGCCGTTTCCCTGGATATATCCTTCTGTGATCACAACCTCACCGATATTGTCATCCTTCGGGATCTCATACATGATATCCAGCATATACTCCTCAAGGATAGCCCGGAGTGCTCTGGCTCCTGTATGACGCTCCATTGCCTTACGTGCAATGGCATGCAGTGCACCATCTTCGAATTCCAGTTTCACCTCGTCAAGCGCCAGAAGTTTCTGATACTGTTTCAGGATCGCATTCTTAGGCTCTTTGAGAATTTTTACAAGCATATCCTCAGTAAGTCCGTTCAGTGTAAAGATGATCGGAAGTCGTCCGATAAACTCCGGAATCATTCCAAATGTACGAAGATCATCTACAGTCACCTTCTCAAGTACATGAGGATCATTGTCATATTTATCCTTCAGATCTGCATAGAAACCAATGGATGCCTGTTTATTCAGTCTTTCCTTGATAATATTCTCAAGATCCGGGAACGCTCCTCCGCAGATAAACAGGATATTTCTTGTATTTACCGTCACCATAGGTACCATTGCATTCTTGCTGGTGGCACCTACCGGAACTTCAACTTCACTTCCCTCCAGAAGTTTCAGTAGTCCCTGCTGAACCGCTTCACCGCTTACATCTCTCTGGTTGGTATTCTTCTTCTTGGCGATCTTGTCGATCTCATCGATAAAAATGATCCCGTGCTCAGCTTTCTCCACATCATTGTCAGCTGCCGCAAGAAGCTTGGAAACAACACTCTCAATATCATCACCGATATATCCTGCCTCTGTAAGGGATGTCGCGTCTGCGATGGCAAGCGGCACCTGAAGAAGTTTTGCAAGCATTTTTACAAGATATGTTTTACCGCAGCCAGTCGGTCCGATCATCAGCATATTGGATTTCTCGATTTCAATATCGTCCATGGTATCTGTTGCCACTCTCTTATAATGATTATATACTGCTACAGACATTACTTTCTTGGCATATTCCTGACCGATCACATATTCATCCAGTGTAGCCTTGATCTTGTGCGGTGCCGGAATGTCCTTAAGATCGATCACCGGCTTCGGCGTCTCCGATTTCTTCTTGATCTTCTTCGCCTGATTTCCCGGATTCTGAAGGCTGCTCAGATCGATCATGCTTACATTCGGCATATTAAAAAGATCTGAGTAATTCATGTTTCCATTGTTCATCTGTGTATTCATGGTATCGAAACTCTTCTGCATACAATCTGCACAGATATGTATATTATTGGGAAGATCGATCATCTTCCCTGCCTGGCTCTCCGGTCTGCGGCATAAAAAGCAGAATTTCTCGTATTTCTGCTCCTGGTCATTGTCTTTGTTGTTATCAAACTGATCTGCCATAATGTTTCCCTTTCTGGTTTTATAACATGGGATGCAGCACACAGCGGCACTTTATATTCCGCTTTTTTGTATACTCTGTCCCAGGTATCATACAGCATATTATATCACATAATCACTACGTATCAAATTAACTTTTTATAAAACATCCTTCCAGCTATCAACTTCGTATTCAACAACACTCTATACAGAATATTGCCATAAATAAGAACTATAAAAATTTCTTTTAAAAACAAAAAATGGAGAGCCACATAATCGCCTTGCAGCTCCCCATCCCGGATTTTTCTTCTATATTCTTTTTAACTGATCATCAAACCTTATTTATCAGATGCCGGCTTGCTTCCAAGAGTAACTTCTACAGTCTGCTCTTTGTATTCTCCGCTGTCTGCTCTTGCGATCACCACTTCGATAGTCTCGCCAGACTCATAATACTGCAGCTTGGAAACAAGATCATCCTTACCGCTTACTTTCTGTCCGTCCAGTTTCACGATAATGTCACCTTTTTTGATTCCGGCCTTGTCTGCTGCGCCACCTTCTGTTACTTCTGTAAGGAAAGCTCCTGCAGGCATATTGTACATCTGGATTGCTTCTGTAGTAAGATCCGCAGCCTTGATTCCCATGTAGCCGACTTTGGAGGAATCTTCCACTTTATCACGTGTTTCACGATTCATCAGCTCTTCCAGGATCGGTTCTGCCTTGGAGATCGGGATCGCATATCCCATTCCTTCTACTTGGCTGTCTGCATACTTGGCAGCATTGATTCCGATCACTTCACCACTCATATTCAAAAGCGCACCGCCACTGTTGCCAGGATTGATGGCTGCATCTGTCTGGATCAGTCCGCTTGCCTCGCTATCTTCAGTGCTGATATCCCTGTTCAGGGCGCTTACCCAGCCGGAAGTAACAGACTGGCCATAACCAAGTGCATTACCAATTGCAACTACCTGCTCTCCTACAACAAGATCATCAGAACTTCCAAGCTGTGCGATCTTGATTTCCTTCATCGTCTCTTCCGGAATGTCGGATTTCTCAACTGCGATCACTGCAAGGTCATTCTCCTCATCTGTTCCTTTGATCTTTGCAGAAACTGCATTTTCCACATCTGCATCTCCTTCAGAACCTGTATTTTCGGAAAAACTGCTGTCACTGCTGCTTGCTATAGCCTGTGTCTCTTCTTCTGCGCCAACCACATCGCTTCCTGCAAAACATACAGTAAGTGTAGTTGCACCAGATACAACATGGTTGTTAGTAGCGATCAGAAGCTCATCATCATTCTCACCTACAATGATTCCGGAGCCGCTTCCTTCACTCTGGTACTGACGTGTTCCATATCCAAAAAAGCTCGGGATCTCCTGAACACTGACAGATGTGATAGCCACAATAGACGACATAGTTGCCTGTGCAACTCCTGCTACTGTTCCGCTCTCTGCCACAATATTTTTAATATCGGAATCTGTGGAACTGCTGTCTGCACCTTCATCTGTTCCTGTAAGTGTTTCAGTTTTTCCGATCTGTGTACTGCTGCTGTTATTATTGATGCCAAGCTTATCAGCCGCCATATTCACACCCTGGAAAACAATACCAGCTACCAGCCCGAAGATTACCGCAAGGGAAACTGCTGTAGCTGCTTTTCTGCCAAATCCACCGTTTCCTTTCCCACCGGATGTCTTAGATTTCCGTGGTTTCTTCGGCGGAATACTTCCTCCTGCGTAATTCCCTGCCTGTGGCTGATGTACCTGATAATGTGCATATCTCGGAGGTTCCGTTCTGTTCCCGCTGTTTCCTGCAGTATCAGAACTGCCTGCACTGTTTCTCTGGCTTTCCTGCATCCTCCTGCCTGCTGAATACGGATGTGTCAATGGTCTGTTATCTATATTATTATCAGTGTTTTTTTCTTCTGCACTGCCAGTATCTGCGTTTCCATAAGTATTCAGAGCATTCTCTTCTGTCGGAATATTCCGGTCTGTTCCCTGTGGATCCTGTCCCCATCTGTTTTCTTCACTCATGCTTCTGGTGCTCCTTTCTTTTTTTCTCTCGTATCATCTTTACTGATCCCAGTTTAACAGGGAATTGTGTTCAAACTGTGATATATCTTTTAAAAAAACGTGATACATTCTATCCAGTAAAATTGTCTGGTTATTTACCGGTGTTTTTCCAGTAATCAGGATTCATGGTGCATGCCAGGATCAGCCTTTCAGGAAGTTTCTGATATCTTTTTCCGAGAAAATATCCCGCATACTTGAAAGCGCTCTGAAAAAACAGGCCCGGGATCAGCCAGATATGACCTGTGCTAACAAGATAAGCCACGCTTTTTTTCACCAGACGAATCCCCTCTCCTTCGGACGGAACACCTTTGAAAACCTCCGGATGCTCTGTCTGGGAAACACCGAGATCAAAATTCCTGTGAAACTGCTGCATGCAGGAATAATTGTGGGAATGATACACTCTTGCATCTGCCGCATAGACAACTGCGTAGCCTTTTTTCACCATCCATCCTGCATAGATCATGTCCTCATTAAAAATCGCCTGTTCCGGGAAACCGCCTATCTCATCATAGATTCTGCGGTCATAGGCAGCACATACATTGGAGCAGAAATAAGTTTTAATCCCTCTTGTCTGCACATCTTTTTCTGTTTTTACACAGGACTGGGACGGATAATTAAAAGAGCGGGTATATTTCTCGAGAAAACGGCAATCTGCTTTTGGAAGTTGTCTTGCATAAGCAGCTCCTGCATTCTCGTTATTGTGCAGTGCAGATACCAGATTTCCGATCAGATCCCTGTCAGATGGAAGTGCATCCTGAGTCATAAACACAAGAATCTCCGCATCCGAAAACCCGACTGCCTTTCGCCTGGTTGCTCCATGATCGAATTCTTCTTTTGCAAGATGATGGACTTCTACCAGAGGATAGTCTCTCTCCCACTGTTCTTTCCAGAATTTCTTTTCTGTATTCATGACAAGAATCTTATTGATAGGATATTTCTGAACACTGAGCCGTTCCAGAAGCCTGTCAAATTCTCCATCTGGACGGTAAGCCGGAATAATCACATCTACTTTAACTGTACTCATATTTTTCTCCTGTCCAGAAAGGACCACCCTATTCTGGATGGTCCTCTCTGCTGATTAATTATTTATTTGTTCTATTCGCCATCTGAAAGACTGTACTCATCGTAAGTATCATAGTATCCACCGCCGGAATAGTCATCAGAAGTATCGGAATAATCTGTATCATATCCACCGCCCGAGTAGTCTTCGTCGCTATCATAATCCGAACTGCCGGAATAATCTGTGTCACTGCTGTAATCTGTGTCTGTATCGGCTGAATAATCCACAGATTCATCCCCCTGCCACGAATAGGAATCATCCGTAGCATCATTCGGAACATCCGTTACAGCAGGTGCTGAATCCTGTACAGCATCTCCATCGCCTGCAATATTTACGATCTGTGCACTCTTGTTCAGAACATCCTGAGTTGGTGAATAATTTGTATTTCCATACAGGAACTGATGTACTTTCAACACATTGGATTCCAGAGTTGTCGGTACGATAACACTTCCCTTAACCGTTGCAAATTTATAATCTGTCGGGAATCCGGTGGTTTCGTCAATACTGTATCCGATCACTGTCGGAATCATTTTCAGGATCTCTGTCTTGGAAACAGAAGTTGTTACCATAGGGAATACCTGATCCATAATATCAAAAATCGTTGAAAGACCTGCTTTCTTTGCTTTATCCACGATCATCTGGATCACTCTTCTCTGTCTCTCTGTACGTCCCATATCCAGACTTGCAGTATAACGGATACGGCAGTAGGAAGTAGCCTGTACACCATTCAGGTGGTAAGTGCCCACGATCGCTTCCTCATCTTCCGGCTTCGGATCCGGAAGTTCTACAGGTGTATAACTCTTACCTGTCTCCTCGGAAGTTTCCACACAGTAATTGTTCATGTGAACGATCTCTGCATAAGAAAGCGGAATATCCAGTCCGCCAAGACAGTCAACCACTGTTGCCAGTGCATTGAAATCAATGGCAACATAATCCGTGATATTCAGGTCAAGGTTGGTATTCAGCATGGAAACTGCCTGTGTAGGTCCGCCAAGTGCATAGGCAGAATTGGCCTTGGAATAGGTATCATCTTTCACATTGAGAAGGGTATCCCGGTAAACAGACACCAGTTTAACAGCCTTCGTATCGTTATTAATGCTCGCAATAATGATCGTATCACTGTTTTCTGTATTCAGCTTCTCATTCTTGCTTCTGTGATCCAGACCAAACAGCGCATATGTGGTATAACCTGTCATCTGCGGTGCCTGATCATTGGTTACAATATCCTGCTCTGCAAGATCTGTCTCTCTGATATCCAGCTTATCCAGTTTAGCTGAGATCTGTCCGTAAACATACAGTCCGCCTATAAATAGAAGCAACACGACTATTTCCAGGATAAACAGAATTTTTTTACTCTTTTTCCGAGGTTTTGACATTTTTTCCTTTTCCCCTTTTTAGTATGCATTCTTGTTGATAAAGCCCTTAAATATGGTAAGAAACATGATCTTTATATCAAATCCAACTGACCAGTTTTCAATATAATAAAGATCACATTCTATCCTCTTCCTGATAGAAGTATCCCCGCGGTAGCCATTGACCTGCGCCCACCCGGTAAGACCCGGACGCACCTGATGCTTGACCATATATCGCGGTATTTCCTCCCGAAACTTTTCTACAAAAAACGGTCTCTCCGGTCTTGGTCCTACCAGGCTCATCTCACCTTTCAGAATATTGAAAAGCTGCGGAAGCTCATCAAGACTGGTATGCCGCATAAACTTGCCAATTCCTGTAACTCTTGGGTCATTCTTGACCGTCCATGCTTTTTTCTCCTCAGACTCCTTCTGAACTTCCATTGACCGGAACTTATACATCCGGAAAGTCTGATTATGAAGGCCGACACGTTCCTGCTTGTAAATCAGTGGCCCCGGTGAGGTCAGTTTGATCAGAATGCACAGTACCAGCATAACAGGAGAAGAAACAATAATAGCCACGATCGCGCCTATAATGTCCATAGTCCTCTTAACCAATGCATTAAACGTGTTGCTTAAGGGTACATACCGGATATTGATCACCGGAAGCCCGAGAATATCTTCTGTATACGGTTTGGTCGGAATAATATTATTATAATCCGGAATAAATTTCGTATGCACTCCTGACTTCTCGCATAAGCCTACGATCTCTTCCAGACGATAATACTCACTTAATCCCAGGGTAATAGCTATCTCATCCAGCCTGCTGGATGGAAGAATGATCATAAGGTTGGCAATTCTTCCGATCACCTTGATTCCCTTATAGGTTGTACCTGCCGGTACATTATCATCCAGTATTCCCCTGATCACGTATCCCCATTGCGGATTCTGCAGGATCCTGTCCACATATTCCTCAGCAGCGCGGCTGTATCCAACCAGCAACACCTGTTTCTGGTTCATTCCTTTCTTTCGCATATCCCGCAGAATATAAAATATGAACATACGCACGCCCCACTCAAGGGCAATATTGATAAAGAAGAATGAAACCAGTGTAAGACGGGAATAATCCAGCTCTTTAAAATTATAAAGTGTAAACATGATGATAAGGAGCCCTAACGCATTCGCCTTCACAATTCCGGCGAGCACGAGACGACGCCCCTGCATCCGCATCGGTGTATAGAGGTCAAAGGCCTGATACAGAAGCAGATAGCCAGGAATAATGAATATGAGCATAAACATATATTCCTGAACAGTCTTGGACTGAACCGCAGAATGCTCAAAAATTCCCTGAAAACGGATCAACCATGCCAGTGCATAGGAAACTGTGACCACAAACACATCGATCAGCATATGGAGACGACTGAAATTTTTCTGGTTATCTTTAATCAATTTCCGCCACCTCATTTAAGTTCATTGCCTTTATCTTATAATAGATGAAACCCAAAAGCAACAAAATCTTCCTTTCGAAATATAAAAATTCTGTGAAAATATGGTGTCTTAACTGGCAAAACGCCTAAAAATGTTGATCCAGAGCTCGAACTGCAGCTCAATATAGCGCGGAAGATTTCTCATGGAAAACTTGACTTTTTTATTTTTCCGGCTGATCTGAAAGCCGTTTTTGATTCCTGCCAGATACTCACGGCCGAATCCTTTCACTGTAAAAAACAAAATCTTCGCACCGAATCCTGCAATAAGGAACGGCAGATTCAGTATGATCTGAAGGAACGGCATGTTCTTATAGATCAGATAAATATTATTTCTGGATGAATAGCGGATCTTGAACTGATTATACCTGGAACCGCTTGTTCCGCTTCCTACATGATAAACTTTCGCTTTTGGGGCATACCAGTTTTCATATCCATTGATACGTGCACGGTAGCCAATGTCCAGATCCTCCAGATATGCAAAATGTTCCTCATCAAAATCACCGATCCTGTCAATGATCTTCTTTCTGTAGATTGCTGCACCTGCGCATGTGGAAAAAATCTTCTGTTCTTTATTATAATTATTGATATCCCTGCCTTTTCCTTTTGCATAGGCCCAGCCAAGGGCGCAGTAATAATTGCCTGCATCATCCATTTTATCCCTGTCATGAAGCTGGATCATCCTGGCCTGGCAGGAAAAAGCTTTCTTATGTCTTCGAAGAGAAGCGACCATCTCCTCAAGAAAATCCGGTTCTGCCTCTGTATCATTGTTCAGAAGCAACACATACGGAGACCTTGCTGCATGGATACCCTCATTAACTGCCCTGCTGAAACCATAGTTCTCCGGGAGCTGGATCATGTGCACCCAGGGATATTCTGCTGCCACAAAAGCACAGCTTCCGTCTGTAGATCCGTTATCTACCAGTATTACTTCAAAATTATCGATCGTCTGCCTTTCCAGGCTGGAAAGAACGCCGTCCAGATATGCCATACCATTAAAGTTAGGTATCACTACCGATACTTCCTGCATTGATTCATCCCTTCTTCTTTCCCATTCCCGGAAGCGGCTTCAGGGAATAATTCCATTTCGTGAGGGAAAGATTTTTGTTATAGTACGGATCTCCCTTTTTCAGGATATCCAGCCAGTGGCATCGCATGTACTCGATTTCTGTCTGAAAACGTCGTACCTTCTCTTCACTGTCCTCTGCACCTCTTGATTTGGATTCGTAATGGTACAGTTTCACATATGGATCATAAACGATCAGATGACCGTGACTTCTCACCTTCAGGCAGAGATCCACATCATTAAATGCAACCGCAAGTTCCTCTGTAAACCCTCCTGCTTCCTGGAAAACAGGTTTCTTCATCATCATACAGGCAGCTGTCACACAGCTCATATCCTGAAGAATCGATGCCTTATGAAGATATCCCGTTCTCTCTGCCGGCATGTTTACAAACATATTTCCGGCAATCCCACCCATGCCAACGACACAGCCTGCGTGCTGGATGGTATTATCCGGATAGATCAGTTTCGCTCCAACTGCTCCAACTTCCCTGCGCTGACAGATTCCAAGCATCTCTGTGATCCAGTCCGGATCAATGATCTTTACATCATTATTCAGAAACAGAAGATAGTCTCCTTTTGCATGGCGGACACCAAAGTTATTGATGGCTGAATAGTTGAATTCTTTTTTCCAGCGGATCAGATGGATTCTCGGATCTTCCGACAACTGTTTGTAATACCTGAAAATCTCATTGGAGCTGCTGTTGTTCTCAACAATGATGATCTCATAATTCTTGTAGGAAGTCTTCGAAAAGATGGATTCCACACATTCCTCAAGTGTCTCTTTCTCTTCTCTGTTAGGGATGATAATGGATACCAGCGGTTCTCCCTGTACCGGATACTTCACACGGTAGAATCCGAAATCCGGGGTATGCTCCACAATTCCCTGCGTCCCTGTCCGTTCAAGGTTACCCTCAATAGCGCGCCTGCCAGCTTCAAATGCATACATCTTGCTTGCCGGATTATCTGCCGTAGAAGATTTATGGGTACGCCAGTGATATAAAATCTCCGGCACATGGACAATTTCCCTGGCCTGCTCCACACAGCGAAAAACAAAATCATAATCCTGTGCTCCGTCAAATTCCCTTCGGAAACCGCCGGCCTTCTCAACGACACTGCGTCTTACCACCAGAAAATGGCAGATATAATTGTTGGATCTCAGAAGATCCAGATTAAAATCCGGTTTCAGATGAGGCTGGAAATGTTCCGTAAGGTCTGTTGTGACCTTGTCCTCATCTGTGTAGATCACATCTGCCTCAGGGTGTTCTTCCAGTGCTGCTGCAATCTCATAAAGCGCATTGGGAGCAAGCAGGTCATCATGATCCAGAAGTCCCACGAAATCGCCTTTCGCCATGGCAAAAGCTGCATTGGTATTCTCTGCAATGCCAAGATTCTCCTTCAGGTCCTGATAACGGATACGCCTGTCCATCTCTGCATAAGATTTCAGGACTGTCTGCATATCCTGATCTTCCGGGCTTCCATTAGCCAGACACAACTCCCAGTTCTCATAAGTCTGCGCAAGAAGTGAATCCAACATCTGTCTTAAAAACCGCTCCGGTGTCAGATAAGCCGGAACTACAATGCTGATAAGCGGTCCGTTCTTAAATTTATGCCTACGCTGTTTCTCCAGAATTTCCTCTGTCGGCTGATATGCCTCATACCACGGTCCGTATGGAACTTCTTCGGGTTCGAACCTCTCATGAAGACGGATCCAGAACTCTTTCAGGCCGTAATGCTTCAGATATCTCAGTCCTTTTTGTACTGTATAGGGTGAAAGCTTTTTCACAAATCTGTCCCATTGAATTTTTCCTGTGGAATCATCTTTACTCATATATTTTCTCCGTATTACTCAATTTGATAAATGTATTTTAACATTGTCGCATTTTTTTTGCAAGAAAGAGCGAAAATGTGTTATACTTGGCTCATATATGTCGTTTAATCATACATAAACAGGAGTACTCTATATTATGAAAAAAACAAGATTAACAGCGGCTCTCCTGGCATTTGGGATTTCTGCTTCCATGATATTCCAGACCCCGGTATATGCCACTGAAGATACCGCAGCAGCTACTACCACATCCACGATCACAACCAATTCCATAAGCGGCTGGCCTCAGGGTCCGGAGATCACTTCCGCATCTGCTGTGATCATGGAAGATACCACAAATACCATACTCTATGCAAAAGATATGGATCAGGCACTTTCCCCTGCTGGTGCAGTGAAGATCATGACCTGTCTTCTGGCTCTTGAGAACAGCCAGCTTACCGACCAGGTGACAATGACAGAAACAGGCGTTTCCGGTGTTACAGACGGAGGTGCCCATATCTCCTCACAGCTGGGAGAAGTTTTTACCATGGAGCAGTGCCTCTATGCTATTATGCTGGCCTCTGCCAATGATATCGCACTGCAGATTGCAGAGCAGATCGGTGGATCTGTAGATGCATTTGTGGAAAAAATGAACTCCCGTGCACAGGAACTGGGATGTACCAACACGGTATTTACCAACCCGACCGGCCTTCCTGATGACAACCAGCATACCACTGCTCATGATCTTGCACTGATCATGCAGGCAGCTATTAATACTGACGGTTTCCGTGATATCGCAAGTGCAACTTCTTATACAATACCTGCTACCAACGTTTCCGGCGGAGCCCGCAACCTTACCAACAGTTTTTCCCTGACCAACCAGGCTGCAGCCACCTATTACAGCGGATGTATCGGCGGCCGTGAGAGTACAACAACAGCTTCCGGAAGCGTTCTTGTCACAGCAGCAGAGCGAAACAGCACAACTCTTATCTGTGTTGTTATGAACGGAGCCACCGGGCAGACTGCCAACGAAGCAATCACGCTTATGGATTATGGTTTTGGAAATTTCCAACTTCTGGATCTGAGTGAGGAAGATTTTCATATTCTTTCCGGTGGGCAGGTGATGATTCCTTCAGGTGCAACATCTGATGATCTCACCACAGAAGATACCGAATCAGACGGACAGATCAGCCGTACCTATTCTTTCGGCGGCACACAAGTTGGAACTGCAGTGATCGAAAACACTGCTGAAGATGCCACAACAGCAGATAACCAGGAGAACGATACGAATATGGAGGCAGCCAGAGTTTCTCAGAACGCTTCCCCGGTTCCTTATTTTATCATCGGCGGAGTCGGTGTTCTGCTCCTTGTACTTCTTCTCTGGAGACTGATCAGGATCATTAAATCCTGACAGGATTTTTATACAGGAAAATCGACAGTAAAACAGTATTTGCATTCACTTAATAAAGAAAAAGAGCATTATCTCAGATAAAATATCATGTTCAGGCCCTGCCTGTTTAACAAGGCCTGAACAAATCTGAGATTTCGCTCTTTTATATTACCTGTTATATTTCTGATCAGGCAGATCTCTGCTGATCATTTACTTTCCGGCAAATCCTCTTTTTTTCCTGTATCCCGCAAAAAACACAATACCAAGATACAAGATCCAGCACACACCGCCTGCTGCTATTCCATATTTCATACCTGGAACCTGGTATGTAAGCTCGATCTGGTGCTCTCCTTTCGCAACTTTAAATGCAAGAAAGCCGATATCGCCATGCAGGACTTCTGTTTTCTCGCCGTCAACAGTAACAGTCCATCCTTTTTCGCAGGGGATCATGCACATCACATAACCATCTGTCTTTGCATCCACAGTTCCTGTCACATGAGAATCTTTTTCAGGCGCATTCAGTGTTACCTCTGAATTCTCCTGTACTTCTGATACAGCATCAAACTCACTGATATCCCCGATATCTTTTCCACCTTTCACAGCTATGGCATTCTCAAGAAGAGTTTCCCGGTTTTTCTCTCTTACATCCTTCTGACAAAGCTTCTTCAGGCTTTGTTCTGAAATCGTATTCTCATAAAATCTGGCCACATTGCCTTCTTCTTTATTCCGATAAAGATATATCTCACCAAACTGGCTGTCCAGTTCATATTTACTGCTGTCCAGCTCCGGATTTTTCGAAAGAAGATAACGGACCCCCATAAAAGCTCCGAACACATTGTTATCTGCCATCTGCCAGAACGTGTAGCGGTTGTGGTCAAGATAACAGAATTCCGGATAACAGGTTTTTACGAATTCTTTTACATTTCCGTTCATAACAGAATTATAGGTACTGATCCCCCGGTAATTCTGTGCAAGGGAATCCATTGATATCGTTCCTGAGGAATAATCCTTTTCCACCCTGTAAAATTCAGAATCTGTCTCACGAAGATACTCCAGTGCATTCTGCACATCCTGGCTGTAAAGCTCCCTGTAATAAGTCTGTGGCCTGTAAAAAACAGCTCCAGCCTCTATCTCCGTATCTTCAGACTGCAGCTTTTCCTCAAATATTCCAGTCTGTGCCTCCATCTGTTCTGCTGGTGTATCTGTCTTTTTCAGGCAGATCCTGTCTGTGTATGTAATTCCACCTTCTGATATCACATTCACAGCAAGCATCACCATCAGGCATCCTGATGCCACTTTCCGAAGCCTTTTTTTCCGGCAAAATCCCAGGATCAGAACACTAAGTACCATAACGGTTCCCGTTACTGCAAGAATCACCGCATTTTCCCTGTATGCCAAAAAAACACTATCCTCATATCCTGCCATATATGCCTGAAGCATCAAAATCTCCACAACCGCCAGTCCAATAATACTGATCCTTCCTCCAGCCTGGAGATAATCCCACATCCATGCAAAAGCCAGGAGAAATACAGCCATCAAAATATAGGTAAACCGATACGTGGGCGGTATTGTAAAAGCATTAAACACAATTCCGCCAAGAGGAAGCAACATGATCACCAGGATCAGTACCACAGCTCCATAAACAGCTCCCTTCACGCGTTTTTTCGCATTGCTCTTCCAGAATACAAGAACAAACTGAACCAGAAAGATCACTGCCAGAGCAGAACAGAATAATACCGGGTCTTCGTAATAATTTTTATAGCCTTCGTATTTCGTATCACCCAGAACCTGCAGATTCTGAAGATTCGTGGAAAACGGCCGGATCAACAATGAATTATAATAATCAAAATCATATGGTTTGAAGCATTTCTTCAGAAGACTTAAAATCCCTCCTGATCCTGTTGAAACCCTGGAAGAATTCATAATATTTGCCGCCATCGGAAGGAATACTCCAAGACTCATTCCGATTCCAAGGACCATTTGGGCACAGCCACTAAAAAACTTCCGTACCCCGGTTTCGAAATCTTCCACCACCATCACAAGACGGAAGATCAGGTAGAGTCCTGCACCGATCAGTGTCATATAGGAAAGATAAACACTGTAGATTCCGCTTAGGAACACTGTCACCGGAAAAAGCGCGCGGCCTTTTTTCCCCCGGATAAATTTTTCCTCAAATAAAAAGATCAGCGGCAGATAGATCACCACCATGCCAAACTGATAATGCTGTCCCCACACAAGAAGATATCCGTTCAGTCCGTATGCAAAAGAAGCCAGAAACCTGGCCTGTCTGCTGTACCCGAACTCTGAGAGGAACCAGTAAAAGATCCACCCTGCTGCCAGGATCTTCAGTATCTGAAGAACCACCAGATAATACAGCATATGTGCAGGCCCCAGGGCCACGCCAATAAGACAAATCAGAATTAACGACGGATCCACCTGCAGCATCGTAAACAAACTGCTCCCGATTCCATTGGTAAAATCCCAGAATGAAAAATTCCCGGCACGGAGATGGTTCACGATATCTGCATAGTACATTGTATACTGCTGCCAGGTATCCCCGCCTACATCATCAAAAACCAGCACGGAATCTCCGAACAGATATTGCCGGAAAATAAACAGGCAACTGAAAAACAAAGCTGCCAGAAGCAGCAGCCTTGTCTTTGATTCTTTTGTTATATATTTTTGCATGAGCCCAGTCCTCCTAGATCCGCTTCAGAGAAAAGTCCTGGCTTTTCAGTGTCAGATTCGGATTATAATAAGGATCACCGTTTTTCAGGATATCCGGCCATTTTTTCTCAAAGATGGAGATCTCACGGTTGAAACGTGCCACCTTCTCCGGTGTATCCTCCAGACCTCTTGATTTGGATTCATAGTGATAAAGCTCTGCATACGGATTGTATACGATCAGGTATCCTGCTTTTCTCAGTTTCATGCAGAAATCAATATCATTAAATGCTACTGCAAGATCCTCAGAAAGTCCGCCCACCTTCTCAAAGGCACTGCGCTTCACCATCATGCAGGCTGCTGTGACAGCACTGTAATCCTGGGCACAGATAATACGGTGGCAGTATCCTGTCGTTCCTCTTGGCTGCATCACAAAGCAATGCCCTGCAATTCCGCCAAACCCGATCACAACACCTGCATGCTGGATCGTGTCATCCTCATAATATAGTCTGGCTCCTACTGCACCTACATCGCTGCGCATGCAATATCCCAGAAGCTCTTCCAGACAGTCCGGATTGATGATCTCCGTATCGTTATTGAGGAGCAGGAGATACTCTCCTTTTGCAAAAGAAGCTCCATAGTTGTTGATGGCAGAATAGTTGAATACTCCATCCCAGTAAACTACATGGGCTCTTTCATTTTCCTTCTCGAGCTTCTTATAATATTCAAATGTGGCAGGATCTGTACTGTTATTTTCCACAATTACATACTCATAATTTTTGTAAGCAGATTTCCGGTCAATGGAATCCATACAGCGTTTCAGATCATCAATGTGATCTTTGTTGGGAATTATAATGGAGATCAGCGGATCATAGTCCCGTACAAATTTCGTTCTGTACAGGCCAAGGAACTCTCCGTCCAGAACCTCTGCATTCACGCCGATCCTGTTGTAATGCTCCTGCACAGCTCTTCGTCCGGCGTCAAAAGCATATGTCTTGCTCTCCGGATTCTCGGCTGTGGAATCCTCGTGGCATCTCCAGTGGTACAAAATCTTGGGCACATGACAGATTTCTTCATCCTTCACAGCTTCCACACAGCGAAAAACAAAATCGTAATCCTGGGCTCCGTCGAACTCTTTGCGCAGCATTCCAACTTTATCTGTTACCTTGCGGGATACCACAAAAAGATGACAGATATAGTTTACTGTGCACAGAAGATCCGGATTGTAATCCGGCTTAAAATGCGGCTGGAAGAATTTGTGTCCGTCCATGGACATTTTATCTTCGTCAGAGTAGATCACCAGCGTCTCCGGCTTCTCGTTAAGGGCTTTCACACATTCAAACAAAGCATGAGGTGTCAGCTCATCGTCATGGTCTGCAAATGCAATAAAATCCCCGGTCGCTGCTTCTATGGCACTGTTTGTATTCTCGGAGATCTGCAGTGCACAGTCATGGGAGATTATTTTGATCCGTTTATCTTTCGCAGAAATTTCTTTCAGAATTCCTGCTATCGGAGAATTATCCCCGCTTCCGTCAGAAAGACACAGCTCCCAGTTGGTATATGTCTGCTGCTGAATGGACTCCACCAGTCTGCGCAGATATTTCTCCGGTGTTTTGTACAGCGGTACAACAATGGATATCTTCGGGCTGTAACTGAATTTCGTCCTTCTCTGCTTCTCCAGTTCTGCCTTGCCAGGAAGATGGCGGGTGATCCACTTCTGATATGGGATCTCTCTTGTAGAAACTGTGCGGATCTTGGATACCACTTTTCCGGCAAGAGCCGCACCGCCCTGGGATTTCCAGTAACGGATCCCTTTTTTTGCATACTTATCAACTTTTTTTGCAAGGACATCGAGCTTGCGAAGCGGAACAACTTTTACTGTTTTTCTGTCTCCTGCATAGAATACTACATAGAGACATTTACCGGAAACACCTGTCACCTCCGTGAAAAATCCTGTTTTCTCCGGATGCTTGATCTCATCGTAAAGCTGATCTACATCCACACGGTCTGTTCTCTGGATGTCTGCTGCCAGCTGTTCTTTATTCTCGTCATAAATGCGGATGGTCACAGGACTTTTTGCGATAGCCCAGCCTCTTAAGCGCACCATTCCCTGCTGTACTTTTTCTTCCTCAAAATACACCTGAGGCTTGTCACGTTTTTTTTCAAGCTCTGCAGCTGTGATGGAAAACCACACAGTTCGCTTCCCTTCAGATGCTGCATAAATCACCAACTTGCGGTACTCATCCAGCTGATCCGGTATCTCTATAGTCATGGTGATCTGCTCACCGCGCATAAGATCCGGATCTTTAAAACGCTCCATGGCACTTACGATCTCAAGCTTCTCCACTTTCACCGGGAGCTTCTGACTGTCCAGGCAGACTTCCACTTTCGCTTCTTTCGGCCAGCTTCCCTGTACAATATATTTATTTCTGTCCAGCAGATGAAATCTTTCTCTTGTTACTTCAAATATTTCCTTAGGCATGATACTCCCCATTTCTTTCTTCTTTTCGCAGAGAACAGTCCCCTTCTTTCAGGGACAGATTCGGACTGTAATACGGATCGCCTTTCAGCAGGTCTCTTTCCCATTTGCGCTTGAAGCATTTCACTTCTTTTCCGAAACGCAGCTGTTTCTCCGGTGTATCCTCCAGTCCTCTTGACTTGGATTCATAATGATAAAGCTCTGCATAAGGAGTAAATACGATCTTTTCTCCCATACTGCGAACCTGCATGCACAGATCGATATCGTTAAATGCCACACGAAGCTCCTCGTCAAAACCGCCTGCATCGCAAAATACAGATGCTTTCATCATCATACAGGCCGCTGTTACAGCACTGATCTCCTGCACGGAAACCAAACGTCCCATATATCCGATCTCATCCCGGTTAGCCTTGCACATGATATGTCCGGCAATTCCGCCAAGTCCCAGCACAACACCTGCATGCTGGATGGTATCATCCGGATAGTACAGCTTTGCCCCAACCATTCCCACACCTTTCTGCTGGCAGATCTGAAGCATCTCCTCCATCCAGGACGGGGTGATGATCTCCACGTCATTATTCAGGAACAGAAGGTACTCACCTCTTGATTCCCTTACAGCAAAATTGTTGATGGCAGAATAGTTGAATTCTTTTTTCCAGGTTAGTATTCTCACATTGTTGTATCTTCTCTGCAGTTCCTCATAATATACGAAGGTATCTTTCTGCTCGCTGTTGTTCTCAACCACAAGGATCTCATAATTCTTCCAGGTAGACTTCTCCTCAATGGAAGTTATGCAGAGATCCAGATCATCGATATGATCCTTGTTGGGAATGATAATGGAGATCATAGGCTCACCGTCAATGACTACATGGCTTCTGTACCAGCCCGGACGGTCTGTCATCTCCACCTCTGCCTTAATTCCCAGTCTCCTGTAATGATCCTCCACTGCACGCTTCCCTGCCTCAAAAGCATACCGCTTGCTCTCCGGGTTAGCTGCCGTGGAATTCATATGGCTTCTCCAGTGATACAGAACTCTCGGAATATGAACGATCCGTTCTGCCTGCTCACAGCATCGTAAGATCAGGTCAAAATCCTGTGCTCCGTCATACTCCGGCCGGAACGTACCGGTCCGTTCCAGAAGACTTCTCTTAAATGCAAAAATATGGCAGATATAATTATTCTCACGAAGACGGAACAAATTATAATCCGGCTTGAAATTCGGCTCAAAATAATGTTTGCCATCCATACTGACTTTATCTTCGTCTGTGTAGATCACATCTGCCTTCTGCTCTGTAATGGCCTTCGCAATGTGGAACAGCGCGTCCGGTGTAAGAACATCATCATGATCACAGAGCAGGATATACTCTCCTGCTGCCAGCTTCATGGCTGCATTGGTATTCTCTGAGATTCCCTTGTTCTCTTTCAGCTTTTTATAAGTAATGCGGTTTTCTTTTCTGTATTTTTTATTGAGAAAAGCTCTTGTTTCCAGGCCTTCGCTGCCGTCTGCAAGACACAGCTGCCAGTTTGTGTAAGTCTGGGCTCTCACAGAATCTATCAGTTCCTTCAGATATTCCTCGGGCGTGTTATAAAGAGGAATCACAATACTGATCAGAGGTTTTTCTTTAAATACAGTCTTCTTCTGTCTCAGAAGCTCTTTTCTGCCGGCTGCATGAGATTTCAGCCATTCCTCATAATCTACGGAAACACTGTCCGGCTGATAGGTTGCCACATAATGCAGGAATTCTTTCAGGCCTTTTTCTTTAATATAGGCTCTGTTTGCATCCTTATTCTCTATGGAAAGCAGGTTCATCCTCTGGTAAAAAACGGATTTTTCTTTTTTCAGTTTCCGGACATCCACCAGATATTTCTTCTGCGTCTTCGGTCCTTTAAAGCAGACCAGAAGCTCCTTGTTTCCGGTTTCTTCCAGATCCACCTGAACGGAAAAACCGATCTCACGGCTTCCGGAAGCTGTAATTCCACGCTCTTCTTCCACATCCGGACGTCTTCCCCGGTTTATGGTGCATTTCACCGGTTTCCCTGCGCGGTCTTCCACTAAAACCTCGTCGGATCCCTGCTGATCCAGTACCCATCCTTCTACAAGAAGTGTATTTTTTCCCAGGATCTGCTCTTTATCAATACGATATTCCATCAGGCAGTCCATGCAGAAATCTTTCAGTTCTTTCCCTGTGGAGGAAAAGATCACTTCTTTCTCACTTCCATCAGAAAGAAATACTTCCAGCCTTGTATATTTCTCTGCCAGAGTCAGGATCTCCGGGATCTTCAGGGTGAATCCTGCATCCCGGACTTCTCCAAGTTCGGACAGACTTCTGGCAACATCAGCTCTGTCAAACCTTTCCGGCTGCGAAATGGAAATTCCCTCTCCATCTCCCTGCAGGAAAAAAGTAAGCGCGGGATTTCCCTGCTCTGTAGCCCATCCGGTCAGGATCAGCGTATGAGCATTCCTGTCATTGTATTTTTTTTCATCAACATTCCAAAGTATTTTTGCCATAGTCATATCCCTCTTGTGAACAGCAGCACTCTGTCATATTTTTTTGAATTTACGGTATGCACGCCACAAACGGCTGTGTTTCATAACCTCAAGCATTTTTTCATTTCCGGCGATCTCAGCGCGGATCTGACGGAGCTTCCGCTCTTTGTTCTGATATTTCTGCCAGAATTTCTGCCCTGCTTTTTTCTCATCTGTAAATTCCAGATCGATCTCTATAAATTCTGCTTTTTCCGGGATTTCCTCAATGATGATCTGAGGATCCTCGCCGCCGAAATAGTAAGTATCTCCGCCCAGGCTGCATCCTTCTGTAAAAAACTTCACAGGTGTTCCGTCTGACCAGCTCATCCTGCGGATATGCAGGCCGCTTCTCAGTTCACCTGGATCAAGTCTCAGCTTTCTGGTGTGAGCAGGAAGCATTACTTTGGCATAGACCTTTTTGTTCTTTATCGGGTATTTTCCGGAATCTGCTTCATTAAAGTCTCTGCCTGCATCCCAGAATACCTGCAGGCTCTGAGAAGCTTCCAGTTTCTTCTCCTCATAAAACTGCACGGCGTCAGCCTTGCCCGGCGAGATCTTTTCATAGAGGTTCAGCATGGCGTTGTGGCTGCCAAGCATATATTTCTGGAAATTCTTCTCCATCTCAGCATAAGCCTGGCATTCTTTCTCTGTGAGTCCGGCTTTCTCATAGAAGCCGCGGCTTTTCAGATTTTCACGTTTTCCATCACTTTCCAGATAATAGTGGATCATGCGGTACACAAGGAAATTGGACGGTATCGGGAAAAAGAATGTCCACTCGTAATCGATGACAGTAGCTTTTTCGCCTTCGAGTATTACATTTGCAGGGACAAAATCAATGTTGGAAAATGGTGCAGCTTTCAGGTTCTCCGGCAGCGCTGCATCTCCGAATACTTTCACGAAATCCTCTGTCTTCCGGAAATCTTCCTTCTCATGGATCTGTTTCACTTTATTTATATAGGAAAAAAGCAGGTCTTCTGCCTGGTCGTTTTTTCCTTCTTCCAGAAGAGTATCCAGCTTTTCTTCCAGAGTCATGCCTGTAAGATATTCAAATTCTGCGACTTCTGGCTGTGCCTTGCAGCGATTTACTCGAATTCCTGCAGCTTCATAAAGTCTGCCAAGCTCTCCGCAGATTTTCTCCAGACCATTTACATGGCTTTCTGCCTCTTTTGTTTCCGAAACTTTCTTTACGACACGGCTGCCGTTTCCTGTGTGATCGATCTCTGTGCGGATGTCAAATTTCCTGTCCCTCTCATTGGAAAACTTGGCATAGATGGTTTCCATCTCAGGCTGTTCCTTACCGATCATAAGCAGGAAAGAATTGGCAAATTCCTGATACAGATCATTGTCAAGAAGTGTATCATATACCGGTGATTCCTGGAAAAGCTGCAGCCGGAAGCGGTCAAAATTATATTCTGTCCGGTTCAACTCGCCTTTTTTCGGAAGATATTTCTCAGAATATACAGTCATCGGGAACTTGTAATCCGGGAACGGATAGTACCAGGAAGCCTTCAGGTCCCCGGCCTGTTTCAGGATCTGACGAAATTCTTTTCTTGTAAAAGTCTTGACACCATTTGTCCTAGGATAGCCTTCCAGCCCCTCGAAGAGAATTCCGAAATGATCTTCTGTGCATCCGGCCCAGTATTTCAGGCCCAGACGGTTCTCAATAGCAAGGATGATCTTTCCGTCCGGTTTCAGATGTCTGGAAATGATCTTCAGGAAATCCACATATGGATCTTCGCTCTGAATATAAGCCTCCCCGTACTCGAACACTCCGATCAGGGTAATATAATCGTATTTCTCTGTGAGATTTTTCTCGATCTCCTGGAAATTTCCCACCAGGATCTTAAGATTCTCCTGGTTTCTGTGGCGGTAGGCATTGATACGGCTGCGCTTCATGGAAAGATCAATACTTGTCACCTCTCCTGCATTACGGCACAGCGCACCTGTGACAGCACCGCATCCTGCACCCACTTCCAGAACTTTCTCGTCTCCCTTAAAAGGAACCCAGCTTAAGATATTCTCCCTGATATGTGAAAAATGATACAGGATCGGCCAGCTCTCCCTTTCTGCGATCACACGGTTAAATTCTTCCGGTGCGTAATCTCTGGCAATGGATAACATCTCATCCTCAATAGCACCGTCACTATATAAGTCTTTACCCGGATAATACGTGGTATCCAGGAATACCTTTCCGATTTTTTCTCCCATACTTAATCCTCACACTGTATTTCTACTTTGGAATTCATATCATAAAAGCCCACTGTATTCTTCGCGGAAACTACCGTGATGTTGCAGGCATCATAGAGTCTGTGGAACACAGTAAAATCACCGTCTTTGTAGCCGGTACATCCGAAAGAAAGCAGATACTCCCCGCCCTGGAGGTTCATCTCCTGGGTAAAAGTGGCTGTACACACATCACCTTTTCCTGATTTCTCCACCTGTACTTTCTCAAACATGGTGTTTGTTCCTGTGATCTCTGTCCCTTTGATATTCTTAAAGGTATAAGCCATAATGGGTTCCTGGATATCCTCGTTGAAACGGACTTTCATACGGATCCGGAAACTGCTGCCTTTTTCAATGGTATTGGAGCGGACTCCCTTATCATCCAACACCTCGAAATCAATGATCTCAGCCATACGGTTTCCGTACTCCAGCATATTCGGGTTGGCCTGGAAATTGCCCTCGCTTTTCTCCTCTTTTGAAGGAGATCCGGGCTCTTCCTGCTGCTTTACAGGATCCTGTCCTACCAAAAGCTGCTTGTAAAGATCTACCATCTGCTTCGGAGAGCCTTCATCCATCTTCACACCTTTATTCAGAAGAATAACCCTGTCGCAGTATTTTGACACACTGCTCAGGTCATGACTTACGAACAGAATTGTCTTTCCCTGTTTCTTGAACTCTTCGAATTTATGATAGCATTTTGCCTGAAAAAATACGTCACCTACTGACAGTGCCTCGTCAACCACAAGGATCTCCGGATCAATATTGATTGCAACAGCAAAAGCCAGACGCACGAACATACCGCTGGAATATGTTTTTACAGGCTGATGGATAAAATCTCCAATGTCTGCAAAATCCAGGATATCATCAAGTCTGGCATCAATCTCTTCCTTAGAGAATCCGATCATGGTTCCGTTAAGATACACATTTTCAAGACCGGAATATTCCATATTAAATCCTGCGCCCAGCTCCAGAAGTGCAGAGATACGGCCGTTTACCTTTACCTCGCCCTCTGTCGGAGTCAGCACGCCGGTAATGATCTTTAAAATGGTGGATTTGCCGGAACCATTGGTTCCGATAATTCCCACACACTCGCCTTCCTGAATGTCGAAATTCACATCATGAAGTGCGTAATGCTCACGATAGAGCTTCTTCTTAGTAAGCCCAAGTGCCTCTTTCAAGCGGTCAGAAGGCTTGTCATAAAGCTTATACATCTTGGTAAGATGGCTCACCTGTATTACATTTTTATTATCCACGTTCTTTCTTTCCTCCACATTCTCTACAGTACATCTGCAAAATGAATGCGCAGACGTTTAAATACCCAGCTGCCAAACAGGAAGCACAGGATCGTAAATACCCAGAAATAAACCGTCCATCCTGCATGCTCAAAGAACCAGGACTTCATAAGGAAGGTATCTCTGTATCCGGAAACCACATAATATAACGGATTCAGCTTCAGGATCTTCTGAAGTGTCTCATGTCCCTGAAGTGAAGTCTCGGCGATCCACATGATCGGTGTAAGCCAGATTCCAACCTGAAGTGCAATGTTGATGATCTGAGCCAGATCACGGAAAAAGATCACGATCGCACTGGTTGCATAGCTTAATCCCAGAACAAGGATAAACACGCAGATGCTGTAGTAGATCAGCTGAAAATAATACACATCCGGAAATTTTCCATATGCCGCATACAGGATAATGGTAAACAGCACAAAGAAACAATGTACAAACAATGCGGAAATGATCTTGACAACAGGCAGCACACTGATATTGAATACTACCTTTTTGACCAGATAATTATATTCCAGCATAGAGTTGGTTCCTCCGATCAGGGCATCCTGGAAAAAGAACCATGGCACAATACCTGCTACCAGATACAGAACAAATGGTACTCCAAGATCTCCTGTACCGGAACGAAATCCTACAGAGAATACAAACCAGTATACTAGGATCGTGATCACAGGCTGGATAAAAGCCCACACGATTCCCAGATAGGAGCCTGCATATCTTGTCTTGAAATCATTTTTTGCCAGCTTGAATATCAGTCTTCTGTTTTTATAAATGTCCGTTGGTAAAGAAAAAATCGTTTTCAAATCTCATGTTCTCCTAATTATTTACGGTACTCTTTAAAGCTTCCCCATTTTGTATCTTTGTCAGAGAAGCTTAATTCCATTCCGTCCGGGATCGGCCACTCTACTCCGATATCCGGGTCATTCCAGATCAGGCCTCCCTCATCGTTTGGATGATAGAAGTCAGAGCATTTGTAAACGAACTCCGCATGCTCGGAAAGTACCAGGAATCCATGCGCAAATCCCTTCGGGATAAAGAACTGCTTCTTGTTCTCAGCGGAAAGTACAACACCGAACCACTGTCCGTATGTTTTGGAACCTTCACGAAGGTCAACAGCTACGTCAAATACTTCACCATTTACAACACGTACCAGTTTATCCTGCGGAAAGTTGATCTGAAAATGAAGTCCTCTGAGAACGCCTTTGTGGGAGCTGGACTGGTTATCCTGAACAAACTCTACGTCAATTCCTGCTTCCTTAAAATCGTTGTAGTTGTATGTCTCCATAAAATATCCTCTTGCATCGCCGAATACTGTTGGCTCTACAACTTTCAGTCCCTCAATGTCTCCACACTGTGTAACTGTGATTTTTCCCATTTTTTCATTCTCCTTTTTCTGAATTTACATTTATATGGTTCATTCATATAGTCGGTTATCTTCTATGTTTTCTATGTTTTCTTTCTTTTCTTCCAAGAGCTGCAAGAAGTGCGATCAGGATAAGGACCATTGCTGCCATGATCATAAGAAGTATCTTACGAAGAGCCGGTACTCCCTTTGTTTCGCTGACTTTCCCTGTTGTTGTGCTCTGGGTGTCCAGGGTGCTTTTGCTGTTCTGGCTTACTTCATTGGATGAAGTTCCGGAAATGTCGGCATTATCAGACTCACCGGACTGATCCAAAGTATCACCAGCTGTTCCTGAAGCTGCTATCTCCGGTGTTGGTGTGGCCGTTGCTGCCGTCTCATCCACCGTGGATGTTCCCACCTGATGATCTCCTGCATAATAGACAGTTTCGATCTTTCCATTACTGCTCTCAGATTTCGCTGTCAGCGCATTCACATCCATTCCCTTTGGAAGGATCACACTGCCACCATCCACTGCCGTTTTCGTAAAATTCCCGAATCCATAATCAAATAATGCCTTGGAATCCAGGCAACAGGTAGAAAGCTCAACTCCATGCATAACCACAGCAATATAGGTGGTGCCATTCTGTTCCACAGCTGTTACCAGAGTGTGGGCTGCAAGATTGGTAAATCCTGTTTTTCCACCGATACAGCCTGGATAATAAATGTCACTCTCCGGTGCAAACATCGGGTGATGTGTGTGCATAACACGCTTGTCACTGGTCATGTTCGTTGGCTGTATCGTATAATCCGCATCACCGATCACGCTTCGGAAATCTTTATTCTTCAGGCCTTCCCTGAAGATCAGTGCCATATCTTTGGCAGAGGAATAGTGATTTTCATCCGGGAGTCCGCTGGAATTAGCAAAATGTGTATTGGTACATCCAATTTCAGCAGCACGCTGATTCATCATATCAATAAAATTCTGCTCTGTCCCGCCTACATGTTCAGCAATCTGGGCAGCTGCATCATTAGCAGATATGATCATCAGTGCATGCAGGCAGTCCTGCATAGTCATGACCTCGCCTACCTTTGAGTTGATATTGCTGGAATCTGCTGCCACATTTCGCACACCGGTTTCTGTAAAAGTCACCTGCTCATCCATGGACGAATTCTCCACAGCCACAAGAAGCGTCATGATCTTGGTGATACTTGCCGGATATCTCTGCTGATCCCCGCCTTTGTCAAAAAGCACAGTTCCGGTATCAGCATCCATTAAGATACCTGTATCGCTGGCAATATCTGCTGCCTGGGGCCATCCCTGGATCTTATTGGTATCTACTTCATACTTTGCATTAAGATCAACAGCTGCCATTACATGAGCAGACATCATCAGAACCATACTCAAAGTGGTCAGAAACGCAAACAGTTTTTTAACTTTTTTCATAATCTCTTCCTCTTCTATTATGTGCAGTCAAGTAGATAAAAGCATCCCCATTCGGTTAGAATCCGTCAAAGGAAGCGATCGCGTCTACAACTTTCTTCGCATCCTCCATATCCAGATTATAGAACATAGGAAGACGCATCAGCCGCTCGCTTTCTCTTGTAGTATAAACATCTTCACCGAAAAACCTTCCGAATTTCTGTCCGGCAGGTGCGGAATGAAGCGGCACATAATGAAATACACAGCTGATATCTTTCTGGCGGAGATATTTGATAAGTCTTGTCCTTACATCCATATCATGCACTTTTATATAATACATATGCGCATTATGGATACATTCCTCCGGAACATAAGGCTGCTGGATCTTGCCCTCATCAGCAAGAAACTTTAAGTTCCGGTTATAAAAATCATAAATTTCCATTCTCTTATCACAGATCTTCTGATGTTCCTCCAGCTGTGCATAAAGATATGCTGCATTCAGCTCACTCGGAAGATAGGAAGAACCGTAATCCATCCAGCGGTATTTATCCACCTGCCCGCGGAAAAACTTGCTGCGGTCTGTACCTTTCTCTCTGAGGATCTCTGCTTTCTCCTGATAAATATCCTCATTAAAAAGAACTGCACCGCCTTCTCCCATTGTATAATTCTTGGTCTCATGAAAACTGTAGCAGCCAAAATCCCCGATAGTTCCAAGTGCCCTGCCTTTATAATAGGCATCCACACCCTGGGCTGCATCCTCCACAACCTTCAGATCATGACGTTTTGCTATATCCATGATGGTATCCATCTCACATGCAACACCTGCATAGTGGACCGGCACGATCACCCTGGTCTTATCTGTAATGGCCTGTTCGATCAGCTTTTCATCAATATTCATCGTATCCGGGCGGATGTCCACAAACACGATCTTCGCTCCCCTGAGCACAAAAGCATCTGCAGTAGATACAAATGTGTAGGATGGCATGATCACCTCGTCTCCCGGCTGGATCTCTGTGAGATATGCGGCCATCTCCAGTGCATGGGTGCAGGAAGTTGTCAGCATCACATGTCCCACATGGAAACGTTCTTCCATCCATCGGGAGCACTTTCTAGTATATTCGCCATCACCGCAGAGCATTCCTCTGTGTATGGCGTCTTCAATATACGAAAGTTCCTTCCCCACAAATGCGGGTCTATTAAAATCAATCATTTGTTACCTCGTTATCTTTTGCTTTAATGTTTCTTGTTTCACGCACAACATACTGCGGTGTCTTATTGATATTCAGGATCAGTTTTCCGATATATTCGCCAATGATTCCAAGCATCAGGAAACAGATGCCGAAAAGCACAAGCATGGCACACATCAGGGAAGACCATCCGATAGCAATTGTCGGATTCAGCAGCTTCCGGATCAGCACAACAATAGCTCCGATAAAACCGGCCGCTGAAAAGATCGTTCCAAAAAAAGTCGCTGCTCTCAGCGGGATCACCGTAAAATTCAGACAGGACATAAATAATTTAAGCCCTCTTCTGAAATTATAATTGGAAGTCCCAACCTCCCTTGCAAAATGTTCCACCTCAATATTGGCAATATTATGCGTAGTTCGGAAAAACAGCACCTGCAGAAAAATATTGTAGCCATCGTATTTCACAACTTCATCCCGCACATATTTGCGACAGCACCAGAAGCTGCTCATCTGGATATCCTTCGGGCGATCCAGAAGATGCCACAGGAGATATCTGCTGATGGCTCCCGTGATATTCTTTATCATAGAAAATTTCCGCTGTTTAAATACGCCGAACACAATATCATATCCCTCTTCTATTTTCGCAAGAAACTGTGGAATCTGTGACGGATGATTCTGCATATCGTCATCCATTCCCACGATCAGCTCACCCTCAGCCTGGGACATTGCCGCCATGATCGCGTTGTGCTGTCCGAAATTCTTTGCAAGATTGATGCCTTTTACATTGGGGTATTTATCGGAAAGTGTTTCTATAGCCTTCCAGGTTTCATCCCTGGAATAATCGTTTACAAGCACAAATTCGCATTCGTATTTATCAAGTTTCTCAAATTCCTCTATGGCAAGCTCTACAACCTCACCAATGGTATGTTCTGAATTGTAACATGGTATAACAATTGATACCAGCATTCTTCTTCTCCTCACAACAGGCTATCATACGCTTCTGTCTGATAACCCGGATAGTTCTTTTCTCTACAGGGAAAATACAATGATTCCCACAAGAATCAGCGCAATTCCTGCCAGTTTTCTCCTGCTCAGTGTTTCTTTCAGAAAAATATATCCCATCACAGCCACAAAAATGTAACCTGTAGATTCCAGGATCGGCTGCATGGAAAGCGGGACTTTTTTAAGTGCCAGCATGGTCAGGATCACGGAACAGAAAAACATTCCGTAGGAAAAAATGACCAGTGGATTTAAGTATTCCCTGATATGATTCTCATATGTTCTGTCTGCTGCTTTCTTCAGAAGTATCTGGGATACTGAGGAAATAAATACAGAAACAAGAAGCAGACATATGGATCCAGTCAGTGTACTCATATACGCTCCCCTCCGTTTTCTTCTTTATCACCGCTTGTCACCAGATAAATTCCCGCAAAAATAATGCAGGCCCCAAGAATCATGCTCCAGGTGATTTTCTCATCAAAGATAAGTTTTCCCCAGATAATTCCCCAGATCAGTGTTACCGGTTTATTGGCATAGGCCACAGTAAGAGGCATTCTCTTCAATATCTGCTGCCAGATGATCGCGTATCCGAACATGATCACGAACACCAGCCCGAACCAGAAGATAAACTGCAGGGAAAAAATATTGTCTGTGTATCTGGATGCCATCTTGGAGCAGACACCGCTCAGTGAACTGCACAAAAGACTTATGTGCAGCAGCAGAAAAAGGCCTTTTTTTATATTTCCATGGTTACTCATGTTATTCTCTCACAATCATGATATAAATTCAATGTTTATTTTCGACAAAACATCTGCCAGATTTCTCCTGCAGTCGTCCAGATTTTTACCCTTAAGGATCACCTGGCCGATCCTGTCACGTCCGTTCTCGTACTTGCGGATCTCTTCTCCTGATTCCACGTTAAAGGAAAGATCCACGATATTATCTGTCATCTCGTTGTCATTATGGATCTGTTTCAAGATGCCAGATCGGTCTGAAGTCAGAATGTGGGACAGATTGGCTGTGCATGGAGATTTTTTTTCAAAAAGCCTCTCTGCATTCATATCCATGGCCAGTCTCACCATAGCTTCATAATAATCGATGTCATAATACAGACTTACCATCTCCGGAAGGCAATTTCCTCCGGCACGTCCGGTGATCTCGATCACATAAATCTTCCCATCCTTTTCCATCATGTCACAGTTTACCGGACAGTTATCCATTCCAAGAGCCTGAACTGCCAGTTCCAGCTGTCGTTTTACTTCACTTCCAAGAGTATCCTGTTTATCATACGGAACAGAATGGCCTATAGGGGTTGGAACATAACTCTCATAATTCTCAATATTATTAGGCAGACAAAAAAGAATTTTCCCATTGGAGATCATAGCCTCACAGCCAAGCATCTTGCCCTGGATAAACTCCTCCACCAAACAGTAATCCCTGTTTGTAGCTGCCATGGTATCCGGATAACGGGCAAAAGCTTCCTCCCGGGTCTCGCACCGGAAAAGCCCTCTGCTTCCCATAAGGTCTACTGCTTTCAGGATCACCGGAAATTCCAGCTGGTCAAGTGCTGCCTCCAGTTCTTCTCTGTTGTGGATACAGATATGTTTTGCACAGCTGACGCCGCCTTTTATAAAAGCTTCTTTCATATAATATTTGTCGCCGCAAAGAGATCCTGACTGTGCCGACAGCCCCTTCACCCCCATGCGTTCACACACATATCCAATAGAACGGATTCCTGCATCCAAGCAGCAGGTTGTGATTCCGTCGATACTGTATTCGCGGGCAGACTTCAGAACTGCCTCCGGGTCAGAAATATCTGTATAAGAACACTCATCTGCAATGTCAAAGCAGGGCCAGTCTCCGGGAGTACTCACTGCTACTGTGGCAATTCCCAGTTTCTTCGCTGTTTTATAAAGGGGAAGCTGTGAATAACTCGCCCCCAGGATCATCAGTTTTTTCATGCTCGTTCATCCTCCAGAAAATCAAAAAACAGCGGAAGTCCGCCGGTGTGCAGGAAGAGAATATTTTTTCCCCGGATATTATTCTCGCGGATATAATTCATCATGCCATGGAATGCTTTTCCTGTATAGGTCATATCCAGATATACTCCGTCCGTCTCATATACCTTGCGGATCGTTTCTGCTACCTGATCTGACCAGGCTCCATAACCGCCTTCCATATATCCATCTGTAAAAAAGATCTCTTTTTCCCAGCCATACGGAAGTTCCCTGGAAAATCGATCTGCATATTCAATGAGATTGTTGCGTATCACTTCCTTTCCACGTTTTTCATTTCGTGAAACGGAAATGCCCACAATGTTACAATCCGATCCATTCTTAAATTTACCTGCCATCAGACCGGACTGTGTCGCATTGGTGCTTGATGCCAGAAAAATATAATCCAGTTTGGTACCAGAATTTTTTTCCCAGGAAAGTATCTCTTCGTATGCTTCCTCATAAGCCTTCATTGGTGGCCATTCATTACCCTGGCCGAATTCGTTTCCGTAAATATAATATGGACGAAAGCCTTTCTCAGTGAGCTCTGACATGGCGTGGCGCACAGCGTCTGCGATTCCTTTTTTTTCGCAGGGGATCTCATGGACATTCATCCTGCGGATGATCCTGCTGTTTCCGGTTTCTTTTGATTCCCTGATATCTTCTGTATTGTGGATCATGTAGCATGGCATGGAAAGCTCGTTGCAAAGGCTTGCAAGTATCCGGCAGAGATTAGAGTGATAATTGCCGTAGATCACCATACTGTCATAACCATCTGCCTGCATGTTTTCCACATATTTTCTGGCAAAGCGCACCTTGTTTCCACCAAAAGAAAATGGCAGAAGATCGTCTCTCTTCATATAGAAAGTATTCTGTCCATCACCGATACGAAGCTTCTGTACCGGAGTTTCAAATATCTGGATCGGGTTCTCCAGTGGCCCTCTGTGAAGGATGTGGTTCATCTCCTCCATGGTTTCTGTCTGCAGAATATAAAATCCAGGCCTGCTTCCGCTGTCTGTGATCTGACAGTGCTCTACATCTCCCTCCAGTACTGTCTTACGGATAGCTTCCGGATGATTAGTCTGAATCCAGTAAAGCTTCTCCAGATCTTTATGATCCATAATAAAACGCACTGCCGAGATATGATGTTCTGCATCTTTTTTTATCTTTGGTGGATTTCCGGCTGCCACATCTACTACCATGCCAACAAAATCCTGTTCTGTGGAAAGCGGCACCAGATCCGATCCGATACAGTCTCCACCCATACGGGAACCAATCTCAATGATCCGCACATTCCCCTCTTCATCAATACGAAGTTCGCTGTGTCCGGCTCCATTCTCAATTTTCAGTGCGGTCAGTGCCCTGAATACCGTTTCTTTTACTTTTTCCTGTAATTCTCTGGTGAGAGGTGCAGGTTCCAGATGTCCCACTTCTATATAATGCGGCTCTCCTGTTGTATATTTCTTTGTGATGGCAAGCAGTGTGTGTGTTCCCTGATAACTGATGGTTTCCACACTGTATTCTGCTCCCTGGATGTATTCTTCCACAATAGCTTTCTTTTCAAAAGATTGTTCAATGGCCTGATTGATTGCTTCTTTCAGCCCTCCCGGTGATTCTGCTTTTGTGATGGCACGGCTTCCGGAACGGTCTGTAGGCTTGACGATCACAGGGTAAGAGGGAGGCATTACCTCATCATCTTTTCCTGCTGCTGCAAAAAATGGAACTGAAAGTCCCGCTTTCTGAAAAGCCTTTCTCATGGCAAACTTATTGGTGGAATTGATGATACATTCACGACTGTTTCCCGGAAGTCCCAAGTTCTCTGCCAGATACTGAACTGTGATATTAGCCAGATCAGATCCTATGGTTGCTACTGCATCTGGATGGATTTCCCGACAGATATTCAAAATTTCTTCTTTTTCTGTGATGCTGATCTCATAAAACCGGTCTGCGTCTGCCGCTCCTGTTGCACCTTCCCGCCAGGCAAAAACATGGGTTTCATAACCCATATCTTTTGCTTTGCAGATCAGCGGTCTCTGAAAATCATTGGCACCGATGATTACTATCTTTTTCATTTTTTACCTTTTTTCTTTGCAGCAGCCTGTGCTGGTGTTAAATAAACTCCGTTCTTATCAAATGTGCAGCTTTTGCCATTGATCTTTACTGTACAGTCTTTATACATGATACCTGTATCTTCGTCAAAGCAGTACTTCTTATTTTTCAGTGTAAGCCAACTTCTGCACATCTTTCCGTTGGATGTGAAATAATAGGTATGCTTCTCACCATTTCCACTCCAGGTGTAAAATACATCCCTGACCATGACTCCATTGCTTCCAAAATAGTATACATCGTCATTGCTGTTGGTGTATCTCACATTTTTCAGCATATATCCTTTCCTGGCATGGAAATAATAATATTTACCAGCTACACTTCTCATCTTTTTCAGGCTATTGCCGTTTTTATCAAAATAATATCTCTTACCGCCAGCAGTTAACCACCTGCTTTTGATGATCACTCCGTTTTTATCCACATAGCGGATCACATTATTGGAATCCGTGATCAGTTTGCTCTTACGCATTCCTAGTGTCTTATCAATATAGTAAGTTTTGTCATTAACTGTCACCCAGCCGGTCTTTTTGACACCATTGAGATAATAAAATTTCTTTCCGTGCTCTGTTACCCAGCCTGTTTTTCCATTGGAAGTGTCTGGCCTGGTAGATGCCTTATAAGTGCTGGCTGTATATTTTCTCGGGGTGATGATTTTTGTATAATCTACATAACCAAAATCGATGTCTACTGTGGACCAGATTGGAATTCCTGATATCAGTTTCTTGGTTGTATTCAGATATCCGCCGCCATCGCCGTCTGTTGCCTGCCAGATAGAGTATTTATAATCGTTCCTGGATGGTGCAAGGATCCTGTCACCGTAGCTGGCCAGCCATACATCATAACCTGTCAGCTTGCTCCAGTCTATCTTGTTGTTATACCAGTCCAAGTTGCAGTAGATCATTGGATAATAGCCGGCTTTTTTCACCTCGTTGCAGAAAGCCTTGGCAAGATTGGCGATCTGTGTTGAGGAAAGACTTCGCATTTTACTGTATTCGATATCGTATACAACCGGATAGGAAACCTTGTAACCGTTCATTTTCTTAATGGCTAACTGTGCTTCCTTCATAGCCTGCTGTGTTGTTGTAGCAAGACTGTAAACATAAGTTCCAACCGGCATTCCAACCTTCTCTGCCTGCTTCATATTATAGTCATATTTCTTATCTATATAATTCAGGCCGTAGGAAATCCGCACAAAGGCAAAATCTACATTATCTTTCTTTACCTTGGCCCAGTCGATAGTATCCTGCCATTCAGAGACATCAATTCCCCTTGTAATAGCTCCTTCCAGTTTCTGTCCGCTTCCGTTATAGCATACGCCATTAATCTTCTTCCACGCTTTGGAACTGGCTCTGAAATTCTGCGTTGCCTTTCCAGCTGGCACTTTTTCTTCCTGAGCCACTGCTTCACTGCGGTCTACTCCGCCGCCTCCCATCGCCATTACTGTAGTCCCCATTGTTCCAATGCTCAGCATTGCCGCCATACAACCTGCTGCCAGCCATTTCTTCCAATTTCGCATTTTATTTCTTTCCTTCCCTGAATCTACTTATTTGTTCCTGCCTGCTCATCATTATACAGACAGGAAAATGGAAAGTAAAGCTATATATGGAAAAAGACCGGTGCCAGCCACTCAGGCTGAACACCGATCTTTTAAATCTTTATACTGCTATCTTCTTATGTTTTTTTAACAAGATCACGGAACTGCCGGATCTGTTGGGTCAAAGTTCCTGGAACCACGTAATGGTGTAATTGGTTTACGTCCTAACGGGCCTTTAAATGTTTCATTCTTGTTGTATTTACCATCAAAAATACGAATGGTAGCTCCATTGCAGTTGTAATATACCCATTTTGCATCTGCAACACAGACACGGATACATCCATGAGATGCCGGATTACCAAGTTTCATATATTCTCCAACTGAAAGATTATAAACACTTCTTGTTGCACCAGCTACAGAATGAACAAAAATTCCTCCCTGTCCACATCCTTCAACGTGAGTTCCATACTGTCCCCAGGACGGTCCCATCAATGGCTGCCATCTCAAACTGCTTCTCAATGTATAAGTACCAGTCCATGTAGGTGTTCCGGAAAGTCCAACAGAAACTCTGATCGTCTTAACCGGAATTGTCTTGCTGGAATTGGTATATACAGTCATAACTCCATTAATTCTGTCAACTTCCACATAATATGGTCCTTTGTAAATAGAAGATATATCATTACGACGATATCCGTTCTTATCAAAGTAGTAAAGTTTTCCATTGATCCAACAACTTGTATTTGTCAGATATTTATTTCCGGTACTCGGATCAATATATTTTACTTTATTGTTATAATCACTGACAATTACCCAGCCTGTGGAGAAACGGCCCTGGCTGTCAAGACGGCCATTGACCTTACCACGCTTAATTGATTTATTAGTTACTACTTTATAATCTTTCAGATAATACCAGTATTTACCTACTTTCTGCCATCCGTTCTTCTTGAGAACTCCCTTGCTGTCTGCATAATACCATTTATTTTTGTAGCGGATCAGTGTGTTCTTGTACATCCAGCCTCTATGTGTCTTAGAATCAGAGGTTGCAAAGAAATAATACTTGTTGTTGATCTTTGTGATACCGCTTGCTACTTTTCCTGTACTTGTAAAATAGTAGCTCTTCTTTGATGATTTCACAGTGATCATCTGGTTCTGGTAATGATTTCCCTTCTTATCAAAGTAGAACCATCCATAATATTTTCCTGCTGAATTGGTAAGCTTCTGCCAGCCAGTCTTCTCAACAACTCTTCCTGCTGTACCGCCAAAATAATAATACTTATTAGATGCTCCAGGGCATTTATGCCAGCTGTTCTTCCAGGTAGCTCTCTTTCCGTTGCTGCCGAAATAATATCTGTAGCCCTTGTATTTAACAAGTTTATTCTTGATGACATGACCTTTTTTGGAGTCTGTAATATAATAAGCATTATCCTGCGCTTTCGCCATAGTACTCTTCAGGACATATCCGTCAGCACTTAAAAGGAATGTATTGGTCTTGGACATTACCTTGGATACATATATTCCATGTTTCATGACCTGGCCAATCGTGGCTGTCTTCGGGCTGCAGTAAATGAAACGTTTTACGCCCTTACTGTTCTTATAGTACATCCATCCATTATGAAAAAGTTTTCCAGGGATACCGTCTGTACCCTTAGTTGGCTGGAAATAATATTCAAAAGTCTCAGATCCTGCTTTCAGCTTCTTAATTCCTGTGTATGGCTTACCATTTTTATCTAATGTATAATAATCGCTGCCAATTTTCTGAAGTTTGCCTATCTTCTTGAGATCTGTTACAGATTTGAAATTTCCTGTTTTATCTGCATAATAGCGGAATGTACTTCCTGTCCACAGCCAGTATTTCTTCTGCTGCTGTCCCATATTGGATGTCCATGGTGTAATAGCCTTGTCCTTGCTGTCAGAATACAGAGTCGCCTTGCTACTCTCCATGAAGTACCATTCTACTGTCTGTGTTCCTGTGTATCCGGCTGTTCCCGGTTTGCGTGTCATACGACCTGTCACCAGATATCCGTCTTCATTAAAGAGATAATATCCTGTATGTCCATTAGTCCTGATCTGAAGAAGACCGTCCTGTGCTGTAAAGTAATTATCCTCAACAGATCCCGCGTCTGCTGCACTGGCGTCATTATCCTGTGCAGCATCTCCTGTCTGTGCAACATCTTCCTCGGAAACCTCTGTTTCTGCAGCAGAATTCTCTGTCACATCCTCAATTTCTGTTTCTGCAGCCTGCTGTGCTTCTGTACTATCTGTTGAAGTTTTTCCCTCCGGAACCATGTCATCAGATACTTTCTTCTTACGAAGCCTGTAACCCAGATCATCAGATGCCCAATCACTAACTGTAGCTTCAACAATTCCATTTACGAGCTCTGCTCCTGTGCTGGAAGCAACATCTGTATTTCCATTGTCTACAGCCTTCTGATCTTCTCCATCTGCTGATGTGATCTGCAATTCCTCTGCATCCCCTGCATTAAAATCATCCGCCTGATCAGCATCCGGTGTCTCAGTAATTTCTGGTATTTCTGTGATATCTGGTGTCTCAGTGACTTCCGGTGTCACAGTACTGTCTGGAGTTTCAGTAACATCCGGTGTTTCCGTAATTTCCGGCATTACCTCAATCCCTGTACTCTCTCCTGGTGTCTCATCAGGCTGAGGCTGCTGTTCTGCCTCATCACTGAAACTGTCCCCGGCTGATCCTGACTCAGTCTCAACCACAGCCTGAACTTCCGGAGTGCCTAATGCAGCTGCCCCGGCCTCCAGTGTTCCGCCCATACATAATGCAAGGCTGAGCACTACTGCCACAATTCTTCTTTTCACAATAATTCCTCCTGCTTGTGCCGCCATAAATGGTTGATATTTTGTTACGGTTATTCGCCCAATCCACTCCTGATAAGAGCCGCAAGAGCATCAATTGCCTCCTGCTCATCCTCACCATCGCAGATCAGTGTGATCTCATCTCCGCTTTTTACACAGGCTCCCAGAACACTTAGTACACTCTTGGCATTCGCTGTACCTCCGTCATACTGAAATGTCACTGAAGACTTATATTTGATTGCCTCACCGCACAAAAGTCCTGCGGGGCGGAGATGAAGTCCTGACGGGTTCCTGACCGTTACCTTACAACTTAACATTACCGCTGTTCTCCTATACTGTTCCTCATCCTTATTATTTGGTACTGTTTCCGGTGTCCGCATTGGAAACCTTGGAAACCTTAATCTCAGCAGTTACATCCTCCAGAAGTTTATAGCCGTTTGGAAGACTGATATTAATCGGCACCTCATAGCTGCCTTCTTCCCAATCATCCATGGATAAAGACGCATCCACAGCCCTCAGATCAAACTGCGACAGATTGCCATCGTCTGCTTGAACTTTAAGTTCTATATCAGCCACTTCAAAGGCCATTTGCAAATCATCCGGCAATCCCTTAACTTTAATATCCTCAGTCGGGAAACTGTATATTTTACTGCCTTCCGGCAGGATATTAACCGTAATCCACAAATCTGAACTGGATCCTGATGTCAGCTTCAATCCATCCGGCAAAAGCTCTGCCAGATTCACTTTTTTCTCTACATCATTGCTTTTTCCGGAAATATCCACATTCTCATTATCCAGATAAATGGTATTTCCCTGAAGTTTCAGATTATTCAGTGCTTCGTCACTTCCAGCAACGCTGAATGTCTCCGGAACAGTTGTAACACTGTCCACAACATATCCTTCTGCCGGTTCACCAATATATCCGGCACTGACACGTATATCTGAACGTACTTTCCAAAGTTTGGCTGTAACATTAACTTTTCCGTTATTATCAAATTTCAGATAACTCATGGAATTAGATGAAAGTGTATCCTGATTCTTATCTGTAATCGTCAGCTCCGCATCGGATATGGTAGTATCCTGAGCGATTCCATCAACCCTTGAGCTTACATCTACGCTCACACTGTCTATTTTACCAACCAGGGATTCCGGTCCTGTAATTCTGACTTTTTCCGGATTTGCAGTAAGAGATGCGATTTCCATTCCCTGTGCAGCCTTACTGTCACCGCTGCTTACATTAATAGCAAATTCCTTGGTGACTTTTTTCTCAAGGTGAACACTTAAATTCTGCGGTACTACCCGAATATTCTCCGGAAGGATTCCTGCACAGGTTGCGGTAACAGGGATCATTACCGGATCTGTGTCTGTAGACTCTGCCTGCTGCAGATCTGCAACTGCTTTAATATCACTTGAAGTAAGACGGTTCACGTTCTTTCTTTCTCCTGTGATATAAACACGCACAGAATTCTCACTGTCGTCCTGCATTACCATCTCTCCAAGCTGATCCACATATGCTTCATTGATGATCTGCACATCTGTAATTACAAATCCTTTCGTAACAATGGGATTATCCACATTTACCACAATCAGCCAGACCAGAACTCCCACTACAACTGACATGATCTTCAAAGGGATATTCTTAGTCAGATTTTTCTTCATGTTTCACTCTCCCTTTCAGCAGATTTCTCAGTTTGCTGTTATCAACTACCTTTTTATTCTGGGCAGAAACAAGTATTTCCCGCAGCTGTTTGCTGTTAAGGCCTCTGGAAAGTTCTCCCCCCTCTGCAACTGAAACCTGTCCTGTCTCCTCTGAAACAATGATCGTAAGAGAATCTGTCGCCTCACTGATTCCCACACCTGCTCTGTGCCTGGTTCCCAGCTGTTTGCTCAGTTCCATATTGTCAGAGAGCGGAAGGTAACAGGTCGCAGCAACAACACGGTTTCCCCGGACGATCACTGCACCATCATGAAGAGGTGTATTATGTTCAAAAATATTAATCAGAAGCTGACTGGTAAGGATACCGTCAATATTGATACCTGTACGCACATATTCGTCCAGGCGGATCTCTTCCTCAATAACGATCAAAGCTCCGGTTTTCACCTCACCCATATCAAAACATGCCTTAACCAGTTCGTTTATGGTTTTGTCATTAAAACGCTCCTGCACTTCCCTTCCGGAATCAAATGGAATGATCGTGGAAACGATCTTCTTCTGTCCAAGCTGTTCCAGTGCACGCCGCAGCTCAGGCTGAAAAATTACGATCACACCGATCACAAGGACATTGGCCAGATTTCGGAATATCCACAGGATCGTATTCATCTTAAATATATAGGCTACAAGGATAAATGCAAGGACTACCAGAATACCTTTCAGGAGTGTATAAGCCCGCGTAAACTTGATCCAGGCCATAAACTGATATACAAAAAAGGAAATCAATCCAATTTCAATAATGTCTATCACGCCAATTCCAGGCAATGTGATCTTTCCGATATATCCGCCAAGAATCGCCAGAATATTCTGCATAGTCTCCTCCTTTCATCCTGATCCTTATTTATCTGTTTTTCTCAGCTTTCAGAGATCTTTCAGGGACTCTTCCAGCTGCTTTTCAAAATCTATCTTATCTACTTCTTTCGGAGTTTCGTTTACTTTACTTTCAAAAACATCTTTCGGCATCTGTGCCAGTATTTCAGTTCTTTCTTCAGGAAGCGATTCTTTTTTATTCTGAGCTGTTTTTGTTTTGTATGAAACAGCTGTATTATCTTTCTTTTTTTCTTCACGTATCGGCTCTGCATTGATCTTCTTGATACTTCTCTCAGAAGTTGCAACTACTGCTTTCGGCACAGCCTTCACATAGTAGTAATATTCATCATCTTCATATTCCAGACGTTCTGTTCTGCTGTAGTCTCCTCCAAATACAAAAAACTCCAGCACAAAACCGATCAATACAGAAACTGCTGTGGAAATGATCATCGGTATCATGGATACTGTCACATCAAAGCAGAAATCTCCGGCAAGAATAACCAGAATATAACTTACGCCGCCAACAATAACAGCAATTCTCCATGCATAATCAAAGGATCGGGTTCTCAGAAGATTCACAAGAAGAACTACCACCACAAATGCGATCACTGTGATCCACATAGCCCAGTTCTGTATAAGTCCGTCAGACAGAAGCTTGATCTTCCCCGCAATCTCAGTATCCGGATCACTTAATGCTGCTGACTGTGCATGAACAAAACGGATAAAATAATAAATCACAACGCCGCATCCAGCCGGAAGGGAAGATAGTGCACTGCCTAACAGTCCTGCTCCGATAGGAAGAAGCGTCGGTACGCTGAATCCAAAAGAAAGAGGTGTCAGGATCATGGCCAGATTCTGTGAACTGCTGAATCTCAGAAAAAGGATCAGCATAAAAAGAATCAGAATCAGCATAAATCCGGCGGTTTCCACACCTACTGCATAGCAATGTCCGATCATCAGTGCAAATCCGACAAACATCATCACAGATACCGGAAGAATGGAGCATACCAGTGCCAGGATCAAAATCACAAAAATGTTATCCAGCTGCTTCATATATCCCATATTGCTGTTGATCCAGAGGAAATAAACAAATGCCAGCAGGAATTTCAAAACTGGCAGTATATATATTTCATATTGTCCGTAAAATTTCTTTATATTCTGTTTGATCTCGAGTAAAGCTGTCATTTCCTATTTCCTCCTGCATTTCTCCGGATAGGTGTCCTCATCTCTTCCCGTCCGTAGATTTTTTCCAGTCTGGTAAGATCCTGATAATATTCCCGGACACTCTTCTTCGCCCTGCTGTACTTCACAGAATACTGAATGTAGGTCAGTACTGAATACACGATAAGTATGATCAAATACCCGACTACAATATAAACTCCCACAGCCACCAGATCAATCTTATTCACATTATCCATAAGATATTCACTGAAATATGCTGCTACTCCGGCAAGTCCCAGCACATAGCCGATAGTCACCAGAAAAAAGTTCTTGATCAGTGCAAGTCCAATATAGTCGCTCCGGTAAAATCTGCTCACCGGAAGATACTTTCTGCCCTCGCCATGCTCATACATGGCCAACCGGTTCATGATCTTCACCTTTTCTTCATTTACCATAAATTACTCCTCATAAGCTTTCTTATCAGAAAAATTCCTGATATATATAACCCGGTTTTATTTTTTTATGCATCAAACCGCTTTCACTGCAATCAAATTTATTGTAGCATAGATCACTACCTATGAAAAGCATTTTTTGGCTCTTTCACTGCCTTCCCGCGCACACTGTGAGGAAATAAACAGCCTGTGCACCGGCCTCTGTAAGACATATCGCCATAGCATCCATAGTACTCCCTGTGGTGTATACATCATCAACCACCAATATGGAAATATCATCCAATTTATGTGTAACTTCATATGCTTTTCGCAGATTATTCCTTCTCTGTAAAGCATCCAGTTTCTTCTGGGATCTTGTATTTCGAATCTTGAGCACCAGACTGTCTGTCCATGGGATCCCGGTATAACAGCTCAGTCTCTCTGCCAGATATGCAGCCTGGTTAAAACCTCTCATACGTTTCTTTGCAGGATGCAGCGGTACCGGTACGATAAGCTGCGGTTTCCATCTCTCCAGATATCTCCTGCCGTACACGCTCATGGCTTTTGCATAAAAATCACCGTATTCCCGGCATCCATAATATTTAAATCTGATCAGTGACTGCCGCCAGATCTCTCCATAAGGAAAAATGCTTCTTCCCTCTGTGAAATAATGGCCGCCTTCCCTACAGACCACACAGTACTCTTCTTCCATCTTCACCGGTTTTCCACATTTCATGCAGAGTGATCCGGAAAACGGCCTGATCTTCCCTGCACATTTCCCACAGAGAAGCTTGTTTCTGTCTTTCAGTACCTCATGACACAATGGGCACTTCTTCGGATAGATCATATCCAGTAAAAATCCCGCAGTTTTTCTCAATTTTCTCAAGAAAGTCCCCTCTCCCCGATGGTGCCCTCCTGATTTTCTGTTTCATACATTTCCCGGATTCTCCGATCCAGGGAACTATATCTCTGCTGTTGTTTCTCATTGCGGATCATCTCTGCAAAAGTATTCTCACTACCTACCACTGTAACGCACTTCCGTGCTCTGGTAACAGCTGTATAGAGAAGATTCCGGTTCATCAACATCCTCGGGCCTGAGAGCAGCGGCAGGATCACTGCCGGATATTCAGATCCCTGAGATTTATGTATGGTAACAGCATAGGCAAGTTCCAGTTCCTCCAGCTGCTTGAAAGAGTATTCTGCACGACGACCATCCTCAAACTGTACAGTAGCTGTCTCCGCAAATTCATTGATTTCTTCCATAATACCGGTATCTCCGTTGAAAACGCCTACACCTTTATCAACCGGTATCTTATATCTTCCAAGGATCTCCCACTCAAGCTGGTAGTTATTTTTTACCTGCATGACCTTATCGCCCTCGCGGAAAAGTCTCTGGCCGATCTCTTTTTCTTTTTTCTTATCATCCGGTGGATTGAGATATCTCTGCAGGATCTGGTTCAGACGTTCCACTCCCAGAAGTCCCTTTCGCATTGGTGTCAGAACCTGGATCTCATATGGCTTCGCATCTACATAACGGGGCAGTTTCTCCTGGATCAGCGCGATCACCACACGGATAATAATATCTGCGTCATATCTCTTCAGGAAAAAGAAATCCCGGCTCTTATTGTTGATCGTCACCTGCTCACCGTGATTGATCTTATGTGCATTCACAACGATATCGCTCTCGGAAGCCTGGCGGAAGATCTTCTTCAGTTCCACCACAGAAAAACATCTGCTCCTGATGATATCACGAAGTACATTTCCTGGTCCCACACTCGGAAGCTGATTCTCATCGCCTACCAGGATCAGCCTGGTTCCTGCTGTCACTGCAAGAAGAAGAGAATGCATCAGTGCAATATCCACCATAGACATCTCGTCAATAATGATCACATCTGCTTCCAGCGGATTTTCTGAATTCCTGTCAAAATGAACTGTACGACCTTCCTGTTCGCCTTCCGGCATTCCATTTAATTCCAGAAGACGGTGGATCGTCTGGGCTTCGTAGCCTGTAGCTTCTGTCATTCTCTTGGCTGCACGGCCGGTAGGTGCCGCAAGACGAAGTTCTGCACCTTCTTCCTCAAAATAGCGGATAATAGCATTGATCGTTGTTGTCTTACCAGTTCCAGGACCTCCTGTAAGAATAAACAGCCCATGCCGGGCAGCTGCCATAATCGCCTGTTTCTGCATTTCATCCAGCTCGGTATCTGTTTCCTTCTCAATCCTGGCGATCCGCTTCGCCATCATCTGTTCATCTTCCGGGCAGAGAATATTCAGTTCGCACAACATTCTCGCTGTATTCAACTCCAGATAATAGAATCTTGCAGGATAGACAACAGCACCTTCTTCTGTCTCTTTCACGATCAGTTTCCGGTCTACCACCATATCCATAAGATGCTTCTCCATGTAGGAAGGATCTACCCCAAGAAGCTGTGATGCCCTGAAAAAAAGTTCCTCTTTTGGAAGATAAGTATGGCCTTCCCCTGAAGCCTGTAAGAGAGTATACAACATACCACTTCGTATCCTGTAATCTGAATCTGTATGGATTCCTATCCTGGATGCGATCTCATCTGCGATCTTAAATCCAACTCCGCTTATATCCTCAGCCAGCCGGTAAGGATTCTCCTGAAGAACGCTGTATACAGTCTGTCCGTATTTCTGGTAGATCCTGGCCCCCAGATTCAGGGATATTCCATACTTCTGCAGAAAGATCATGGCCCGGCGCATATCTGCCTTTTCTGTCATCTGCTCTGCGATTTCCATCGCTTTCTTCTCGCTGATTCCTTTGATCTCAGCCAGACGTTCCGGTTCTTCCTCCACAATCCTCATCGTATCATCTCCGAATCTGCGCACAATCCTTGCAGCAAGTGCTGCGCCGATTCCTTTGATCGCTCCGGAACCAAGATATCGCTCCATGGCAAGGGCATCCTCCGGCATTTTCTCTGTATAGGAGGAAATCTGAAACTGCCTGCCATAAACCGGATGTGTTGTATAGTTTCCCACAGCTTCTATGGATGCCCCCTGGGTAAGAGCCGGAAAAGTTCCCACGCAGGTCAGTTCCGAATCATCCTCTGTTCCTTTCATTACCATGACTGTATATCCATTGTCTTCATTTCGAAAGATCACATGATCTATATATCCTGTAACTGTTTCACTCATCTTCTTCTCCATCTGTCATATATGATAAGAGCATAAACTCGGCTTCAATTTCGCTCTGCTGTATTCTCATAATCGCAACTACTTACAACTTACAGCATTTTCATACATTACCGCATCTGGCTCAGCTGCTCAGAACATAAATTGCTGTCATCAGATAATAATGCAAAAGGCACTGCATCTGCAGCGCCTTCTCTTATATGAACTCTCTCCGTGAACATTTCGCTCTGCCATGTGTTCATAAATGCAATCACTTCTCTTATCTCTTGTAAAATACCACTTGTAAAACGGATAATAATGCCGACATTACATCCTGGACATAATCTCCGCATATTTACCTGTTCCGGCTGCTACCACCAGCATAGCATCCTGAACAGTCAGTGTACTTACACCAGTCTTCTGTTCGATCAGTGCATCCATTCCATGAAGCATAGCTCCGCCGCCTGTAAGTACAATTCCTCTGTCCATGATATCTGCTGCCAGTTCCGGTGGTGTCTTCTCGAGAACGCCATGGACTGCCTCCACGATCTGTCCGGTACACTCACGAAGTGCAGTACGGATCTCTTCAGAAGTCAATGTGACAACCTTGGGAAGTCCTGTAATGATATTCCTTCCCTTTACTTCCATAGTCCGAAGATCAGCTTCTTCACTTGCTGTTCCAATCTCGATCTTGATCTTCTCCGCAGCATCTTCTCCAATAAAAAGGCTGTGCTTCTCTCTCACATAATTCATGATCGCATGATTGAAGTTATCGCCTGCGACCTTGATGGAAGCGGAAACTACTACCCCTCCCACAGATATTACCGCTACATCAGTAGTACCGGCCCCAATATCCACGATCAGATTGCCAAATGGCTTGCTGATATCCACACCTGCACCAATAGCTGCCGCAATAGGTTCTTCCACAAGGAATACCTCCTTGGCTCCTGACTGATAAGCCGCCTCTTCCATTGCCTTACGTTCTATCTCTGTAATTCCGCTTGGAACACTGATACTGACTCTCGGCTTACGGAACGCTCTTCGCCCCATAGCCTGTGAAATAAAATATTTCAGCATCTTCTCCATAACATTATAATCTACGATCACGCCTCTCCGGATCGGCCAGATCACTTCCATATTGGAAGTAAGATGGCTGGCCATCTGTCTTGCTTCCTCTCCGATTGCCCTGATCTTCTCTGTATCTTTATCATAAACAACCACAGAAGGCTCTCTCAAAACGATTCCTTTACCTGTGGAAAACACCAGACTGTTTCTGGTTCCCAGATCGATTCCGATATCTTTTGCCGGCATAAATCCTCCCGCCTGCGCCAGCAGACTCTGTCTGCGGTACGCACTTTCTGACTTGTTCTGTTTTATAGTAAAGCGGATATTTCTCTTCGCTCTGCTACATGCTCAATTTATCTTCTAAAGTTCTCGCACTTCATTATATACAAAACAGCACAAATTGAAAAGGACTTTTCCCGGTTATTTCTTTGATCTTTCCGATTCTATTCCTTTCTATTCCTGATTCAGATATTTCTTAACATACCTGCCGGTATAGGAAACCGGGCTGGCAGCAACCTCTTCAGGCGTACCTTTGGCGATCACGGTTCCTCCTCTGTCACCGCCCTCAGGGCCAATATCAATGATATAATCAGCTGTCTTGATCACATCCAGATTGTGTTCAATAACTACAACGGTATTGCCGCCTTCTGACAGGCGGCGCAGAATCTCGATCAACTTATGCACATCTGCGAAGTGCAGACCTGTTGTAGGCTCATCCAGAATATAGATTGTCTTCCCTGTGCTGCGCTTGCTCAGTTCCGCAGCAAGCTTGATACGCTGAGCTTCTCCTCCTGAAAGCGTGGTGGACGGCTGTCCCAGACGGATATAGGAAAGTCCTACATCATATAAGGTCTCGATTTTTCTCCGGATGGACGGAACATTCTCAAAGAAAGTCAGTGCCTCTTCCACAGTCATGTTCAGAACATCATAAATACTCTTGTCCTTATATTTCACCTCAAGGGTCTCTCTGTTATAGCGTTTGCCTTTACATACCTCACATGGCACATAGACATCCGGAAGGAAGTGCATCTCGATCTTGATGATTCCATCTCCGCTGCAGGCCTCACATCTTCCGCCCTTCACATTGAAACTGAAACGTCCTTTCTTATATCCCTTCGCCTTGGCATCTGCCGTCGCTGCAAAAAGATCACGTATCTGGTCAAATACTCCTGTATAAGTAGCAGGGTTGGAACGGGGAGTTCTTCCAATCGGAGACTGGTCAATATTGATCACCTTGTCCAGCTGGTCAATTCCCAGGATATCATCATGTTTACCAGGAATCACTCTTGCTCTGTTCAGATCTCTCGCAAGTCTCTTATACAGAATTTCGTTAACCAGGGAACTCTTACCGGAACCGGAAACACCTGTGATACAGGTCATCACTCCCAGCGGAATATCCACATCAATATGCTTCAGATTATTCTCTGCGGCTCCTTTGATGGTCAGGAATCCTGTTGGCTCTTTACGCACTTCCGGTACCGGGATCCTCAGACGTCCGCTTAAGTACGCACCTGTCACAGAGTTCTCATTCTTCATCAGATCCTCTGCCGTACCCATGGCAACCAGCTGTCCGCCATGCTCTCCCGCTCCCGGACCGATATCGATCACGCAATCTGCTGCGCGCATAGTGTCCTCATCATGCTCTACTACGATCAGGCTGTTGCCAAGGTCTCGAAGACGCATCAGTGCACCAAGCAGCTTGTCATTATCTCTCTGGTGAAGTCCGATACTCGGCTCATCCAGGATATATGCAACGCCAACAAGACCTGAACCGATCTGTGTGGCAAGACGGATTCTCTGGGCCTCTCCACCGGAAAGCGTTCCTGTAGCTCTTCCAAGAGAAAGATATTCCAGACCGACCTCTGAAAGAAATCCCACTCTTGCACGGATTTCCCTGAGGATCTGCCTGCCGATCAGCTCCTGATGCTCTGTAAGCTTCATCTCTTTTAAAAATCCTGCCAGCTTCTCCACCGGCATATTGGTTACTTCATAGATATTCTTATCTGCCACAGTGACAGCCAGAGACTCCTTCTTCAGTCGCTGTCCCTTACATGTATTACATGGAGTGATCCGCATAAAACTCTCATACTCCTGCTTCATACTCTCCGAGCCAGTCTCACGGTATCTCTGCTCCACATTTCGTATCAGACCGGGAAAGGCCACATCATAAACACCCTCTCCACGCTGTCCTTTATAATAAACTTTCACAGAATGACCGCCTGTGCCATTGACCAGAATATCCTGTATCTTCTTAGGATATTCGCAGAACGGCGTATCCAGTGAAAAGTCATATTCTCTCGCAAGCGCATCCAGGATCGCTCTGGAAAAACTTCCAGGGGTAGTACAGGACTGCCATCCTAGAACAGCAATCGCACCCTCGTTAATACTCAGCTTCTTATCCGGGATCATCAGGTCAATGTCAAATTCCATCTTATAGCCAAGTCCCAGACACTGCGGGCAGGCTCCAAACGGATTGTTAAAGGAAAAACTGCGGGGCTCGATCTCATCAATACTGATACCGCAGTCAGGACAGGAAAAGCTCTGGCTGAAATTCAAAAATTTCCCGTCCATGGTATCCACAACAAGGAGTCCGTCAGCCAGCTCCAGCACTGTCTCAACAGAATCAGAAAGTCTCTTCTCGATTCCCGGCTTCACGATCAGTCTGTCCACAACGATCTCAATATTATGCTTGATATTCTTATCCAGCTTGATCTCCTCAGAAAGCTCATAGAGGCTTCCATCAATCTGTACCCGGACATAACCGCTCCTTCTGGCCTGATCCAGAAGCCTGGCATGAGTTCCCTTACGTCCACGGACTACAGGCGCAAGAAGCTGGATCTTCTGGCGTTCCGGAAGTGTCATGATCTGATCAACCATCTGATCTACGGTCTGCTTACGGATCTCACGGCCACACTTCGGGCAATGGGGAATACCCACACGGGCGTACAAAAGCCGGAAATAGTCATAAATCTCTGTTACTGTTCCCACTGTAGAACGCGGATTCCGGTTGGTTGACTTCTGATCAATGGAAATTGCAGGCGGAAGTCCTTCAATACTCTCCACATCCGGCTTCTCCATTTGTCCAAGGAACTGCCTTGCATAGGAAGAAAGAGACTCCATATACCGTCTCTGTCCTTCTGCATAAATGGTATCAAAAGCCAGGGAAGACTTACCGGAGCCACTAAGTCCGGTAAGAACTACAAACTGGTCTCTGGGAATATCCACGCTGAGATTCTTAAGATTATTCTCATTGGCTCCCCTTATTCTGATAAAATGTTTCTTATCTTTTATCTCTGCTGACATTCGTGCCTCCTAATCTGTATCTTCATGTTCAAACGGATATTCTTAATCTGATCCACCGCATAAATCTTTATAAAACGGATATTTGCATTCCGTTCTGCAGTTCGGTTACATCTTTTTTACAGTATACAATCAGAACATTCGTTCGTCAAGTTGAAACTTTCGACAATTCATGTTACTGTCCACTCAGGCAAATCAGTCATTCACATTGAACCTCACAGCAGAAAATCTGCCATTACCCCATTGCTCACATGAATTCCTTTTCTTGTAAGATATATCCTGCTCTCTTTTTTCTCCAGCATTCCGATAGACAAATGTTTTTTCAGCACATCCCCGTAAATACTTTCCATTTTTTTGCCGAAATATTCCTCAAATACATCCATTGACACGCCTTCCGTCATACGCAGCCCCAGGAACATGAACTCAGCCATCTCATCTGTCTCGCTAAGACGCTCCATATCACAGCGGATCTTCTCAGGCTGTCTGCTGTTTTTAATATATTCTTCCATATTATCTGTATTGGAAAAACGTATATGATCTATAAGTGAAGAAGCCCCAAGGCCCAGGCCCAGATAGTCTGTTCTCTGCCAATAGCCCTTATTATGCCGGCACTCCAGACCTTTTTTTGCATAATTGGATATCTCATACTGATGAAATCCGTACTCCCCCAGAATCGCTGCCGTATCCTCATACATCCGGTATTCTGTATCCTCATCCGGAAGCTTCAGGTCCCGTTCCCAGAAAGGAGTTCCCTCCTCTACGATCAGGCTGTATGCAGAAATATGCTCCGGTTCAAGAGCTGCCACTGTGCAGAGATTTTTTTTCCAGTCTTCATATGTCTGATCCGGGATCGCGCTCATCAAGTCAATATTGATATTTGAAAAGCCAGCCTCCCTTGCCAGGGAAAAACTCTCCAAAAACTCTTCCCATGTATGGATCCGTCCCAGGATCTTCAGTTCCCGGTTCTGCGGTGACTGCAGACCCAGACTAAGCCGGTTAACTCCATGTTCCAGATAGTCTTCCAGCTTCTCTTTATACAAAGTCCCCGGATTTGCTTCGATAGTGATCTCAGCATCCGGGGCCATAAAAAACTTATTTCTGATCTGATCCAGAACCGCCCCGATCAGGGCAGGGTCCGGCACGGAAGGCGTTCCTCCGCCAATAAAAACTGTAGTGATCTCTCTGTCCGGAAAATCCGGGACAGACGCCACTTCCCGCTGAAGGGCCTGGAAATATTCTGCCTGGCGTTCTTTTCCCGCAGGACCTGAGAGAAAATCACAGTAATCACATTTTTTCACGCAGAAAGGGACATGAATATAGAGTTCCAGAGGCTTTTTTGCCTTATTCTCCATCATAGTCTCCTTCCCCTGTATCATCATAGCTGCTGTTGTCACCATTTTCATCGGAATATCCGGAATCGCCTGTGCTTCCATCCGAAGTCGCTGCTGCCGGAGTCGGTGTCACTGCTGCCGAACCCAGTGCTGTCCCTCCATTCTCTGCCAGATATTCATTTACCATAGTCAGATTTCCATTCATTGTCACTGCATCCGGATCCACAGTTTTCGGATCCGGTGTTGCTGTAGGTTCCGGAGCTGTGCTGATCTTGATCACACTGTCAACTGCATCTGTTTTTTTTCTGGAACCGCATCCGGTAAGCAGAACAGCTGACATAGCCAGAAATCCTGCCACCAGAAACAGTTTATTTGCATTTTCTTTCAAAAAGTCATCTCCTATTTATCATCCAGCTTCAGTACACTCATAAAGGCCTTCTGCGGGATTTCCACGTTACCTACCTGACGCATACGCTTCTTGCCTTCCTTCTGTTTCTCAAGAAGTTTCTTCTTACGGGAAATATCACCGCCGTAACATTTTGCAAGAACATCTTTACGCATGGCACGTACAGTCTCTCTGGCAATAACCTTGCTTCCGATCGCTGCCTGGATCGGAATCTCAAAAAGCTGTCTCGGGATCTCGTCTTTCAGCTTCTCGCACATCTTTCTGCCGCGCTCATAAGCTGTATCTGCATGTACGATAAAGGAAAGTGCATCCACCTCTTCCTTATTAACAAGGATATCCAGCTTCACAAGCTCACTTCTCTCATATCCGTCCAGCTCATAATCCAGGGAGGCATATCCTCTGGAGCGTGATTTCAAGGCGTCAAAGAAATCGTAAATGATCTCGTTAAGCGGCAGTCTGTATTTCAGAAGAGCACGTGTTTCTTCCATATATTCCATGCCTTCATACTGACCACGTCTCTCCTGGCAGAGATCCATGATCGCACCGATAAACTCCGTTGTCACCATGATCTCAGCCTTGACCATCGGCTCCTCCATGTATTCGATCTCTGAAGGATCAGGAAGGTTGGTCGGATTGGTCAGTTCGATGATCTCACCGTTTGTCTTGTAAACTTTGTAAATAACACTCGGTGCGGTAGTTACAAGATCCAGATTGTACTCTCTCTCCAGACGTTCCTGGATGATCTCCAGATGAAGAAGTCCCAGGAAACCGCAGCGGAAACCAAAGCCCAGGGCAACAGATGTCTCAGGCTCGTAATAAAGAGAAGCATCGTTAAGCTGCAGTTTCTCCAAAGCATCACGGAGATCTCCGTATTTGGCACCGTCAGCCGGATAAAGTCCGCAGTAAACCATAGGATTTACTTTCTTATATCCAGGCAGTGCCTCTGTACACGGATTATCTGCATCTGTGACAGTATCACCAACACGGGTGTCGCGGACATTCTTGATGCTGGCTGTGATATATCCAACCATACCAGCTGTCAGCTCATCACACGGAATAAACTGACCTGCGCCAAAATATCCTACTTCAACAACCTCTGTTGTAAATCCGGTAGCCATCATGTGGATCTTCGTACCCTTCTTCACACGGCCATCTTTAATTCGGCAGAATACGATAACACCTTTATATGGATCATAAACAGAGTCAAAGATCAGTGCTTTCAGCGGTGCATCCACATCACCATGCGGTGCCGGAACTTTGTTTACGATCTGTTCCAGAACCTGATCTACATTCAATCCTGTTTTCGCTGAGATCTGTGGTGCATCCTGAGCCTCAATTCCGATCACATCCTCGATCTCATTGATTACACGCTCAGGATCTGCACTTGGAAGATCGATCTTATTGATAACCGGTACTACATCCAGGTCATGATCCAGTGCCATGTATACATTGGCAAGTGTCTGAGCCTCAATTCCCTGAGCAGCGTCAACAACAAGAATCGCACCATCACAGGCTGCAAGGCTTCGGGAAACCTCATAGTTAAAGTCTACATGTCCCGGGGTATCGATCAGGTTAAAAATATACTCATTTCCGTCTTTAGCCTTGTATACAATACGAACAGCCTGGGACTTGATGGTAATTCCACGTTCTCTCTCAAGTTCCATATTATCCAGAACCTGTGCCTGCATTTCTCTTTCTGTGAGAAGCCCTGTCATCTCGATGATACGGTCTGCAAGTGTGGATTTTCCGTGGTCAATATGTGCAATGATACAAAAATTTCGAATTTTACTCTGGTCTATCATTCAGGAAGTCCTCCTTATGTTTCTTTCATGCAAAGCTCCTGCATTCATCATGCAAAAGCATATTTTTCCATACTGCTCCTTATCATAGCACATTTTATCCTTCTTTGTCACTGCCTTTCAGCACTCTGTTTAAGATATCTGCAAAAGGTTCCATTGCATTTCGGACTTCCTCCACTGTATTAGTCTGCGCACCGGCTTCCAGAAGCAGCGCCCTTGGTCTTAAATGGAGGTTGTAACGAAGACCTGCCAGATAAATTCCTCTGTAAAACTGCGGATAGTACTGCGCTGCCTGGTATTCCAGCTGGAAAGAAAATGCCAGATTATCTTCTATGTAAGGGTTTGGAAGATAACTCACTGCCCCCTGATTGACCGTATAGCTCAGCCCGTTATAAAAAAGAATCTGAGCTGTTTGTTTTCCATTGATCTCCGTTACCAGATGACGGTCATCCGGCACTCCGTCCCGGTGAAGATCAATAACTACCTCCACTGTGGGATTTTCCTCCAGAACTTTTTCTATGGAAGAACGCGCATAGTCGTAAGCTTTGCTCCGATCCAGCTCCCCGCCCATGATATCAAAAGCATCCGTTACATGGATCACCTTGTAGCCGTAATTTTTTTCCAGAATATCTGTGAGATAATTTCCCACTCCCACTATGGTATCTTCCGTCTCACCTTCCCTTGAATCGGAAAAAGTCTCCTGGGAATGGGTGTGGTAGATCAGGATCTGGGGTACAGATGAATCCTGTTTAATGGACATATCTTCTTCCAGGAATCTTGTCCCGCTGATCTGCCCGGCATTGGTTTCCGTATTGGAATCCAGGATAAAAAAATGGTTCATCACATAATCAAAATCAGCCAGTTTCGCCTGAGATAAATCGATCTGAGGATGAGGCAGTGCCACGGTTTCCTGCTCTTCTTTCTCTTCTTTCTCTTTTTTCTCTTCCACGCCACTCTTGCTTTCATCCACAATTTTGTCCTTCTCGGCCTGCGTCTCTTCTTGCCTCTCATCCCGACTGTCTGCAGCATCTTTCTCCGTCTCTGCCATCAGAAGTTCCTCCTGCTCTCTCCGGTTCTCGGCTGCTACTTCTTCCCCCAGATGCTCTGCATTTTTCTTCTGCAAAAGCATCTCTGTTTCCCTATCTCTGCCGTTTTCCTCCTGCAAAGCCTTCTTTTCCAGAAAGCAGTACAGCGGCAGAGACCTGTAAACCTCTCCATGCCTGAAAAAATCTCCCGGAAGCGCGGCCACTACACAAAGAAAGATCAGGCTCAAAACCACGCAGAATGCCCTCTGGATATTCGTCACCAACGATCACCTCTTATGGTATTTTATGACCTGTCCTCTCTGATTAGACTATCGGAAAATGCCAGGTTCAGTCCCTCCGAAATTGTAAAACTCAAATACTTTACAGTCTCATCCACATCCTTTGGCGTCACAAACATGGTATAAAGTTTCGGTGAGATCATTTCCTCCAGAAATTCCTTCTGCTCCTCTTCCTCCAGCGCATCCAGAAGATCTGACATGGAATCATGGACGATGGTAGCCGCATCTACCACCGTAGGCACTCCGATCCCTATTACCCTTACGGACAGATTCTCTTCGTTTAAGCCTTCTCTGTGATTTCCCACACCGGATCCCGGACTGATCCCTGTATCTGTAATCTGGATAGTCCTGTTCAGCCTCGCCGTACTCCTGGCAGCCAGCGCATCAATGGCGATCACCACATCCGGTTTTGTCTCTGCTACAACCCCCTGGACAATCTCCAGTGTCTCCATTCCAGTCTGCGCCATCACACCTGGAACAATTCCGCTGATCTGGTGCATTTTCATATGAGAACAGGATTTTAGACCATACTCCCGGATCACATGCCTTGTCATATGAATATTTCCCACTGCCCGGGGACCAAGGGAATCTGCTGTGATGTCCTGATTTCCCAGTCCTACCACAAGTACAGACTGCTGCTGACTGAAATCAATCAGTTCTTTTAAGTGATGCGCTACCTCCTCTGAAATCTCCCTGTGATAATCCTCATCCGGCACGGAAAGATCCGGAGCCTCGATGGTAATATACGTTCCCTGGGGCTTTCCCATTGTCTTCGCACCATTTTCCGTTGTGATCCGAACAACCGTAGTCCGCACATCTTTCTCCTTGTCGTACTTTTCCCGAACCTCCACTCCATGAACTTCCACGTTTTCCTCTTTGAAACGCTCTGTTGCCTCAAGTGCCAGATCCGTCCTGATCCTGTCCCTTCCTGCCATAAGCTCTCCTCTTCTCCTGATAAATTTCAAACGTCCGCTATCTGTCCGCGAACATTACTGTATTTCTGTCTTATTCTTCCCTCGTTTTCCCATAAATATGTATCATTTCTCATATCACCCACAGCATTTGGTGTTTTTTTGTACTATTTTTAAGATTTCCGAGAAAAACATCTTGACATTTTCGCACACGTATAATAATATATATAAGCATGTTTCATAGGAGCGCCCGTGTCTGTTCCTGTGAATGTAATTTTTAATATTATATTTTTAGGAATCGGAGGTGTACGAATTGGCTAACATTAAATCCGCAAAGAAGAGAATCTTAGTTAACAGAACTAAGGCTGCAAGAAACAAAGCAATCCGTTCTGCAGTTAAGACTTCCATTAAGAAAGTTGAGACAGCAGTTGAGAATAAGGATAAGGCAGCTGCAGAGGTTGCTCTTAAGGACGCAATCTCCACAATCAGCAAAGCTACATCCAAGGGCGTTTACCACAAAAATAACTGCGCCAGAAAAATTTCCCGTCTTTCCAAAGCTGTCAACAGCATTGCGTAATAGACAACGGAATATTTTAGTTATAAGCTTATAAGTAAAAGGAAAGACAGTCGAACCGTCAGCGACTGTCTTTTTTATTTATCTGTAAATATAAATTTTCCCTCATTGACTCTATCACCATATATAAGGAGCTTTTTTCATGAATCCACATCCCTTTCCCTACCTTATTATCCGCAGCAATCGCAGGACACTGGCGATTCAAGTCAGCACTTCCGGACAGGTAACTGTCCGCGCACCGCACACAATGCCAGAATCCACTATTGACAATTTTCTCATCCAAAAAGAAAGCTGGATTCTGAAACATCTCGCCCATGCCACACCAGCTCCGGCAAACGCTCCAGACGAAAATCACCCTCTCTCCGATTTCCGCCGTAGCTATTATATGGAATCTGCCCGAAAAATATTCAAAAGAAAAACCGTATTTTACGCCAGAAAAATGAACGTAACCTACGGCCGTATCACGATCCGGGAGCAGAAGACCCGCTGGGGAAGCTGTACCAGCGAAGGCAACTTAAACTTCAACTGGCGCCTCATTTTTGCCCCGGAAAATGTTCTTGATTATGTTATAGTTCACGAACTTGCGCACCGAAAGGAAATGAACCACTCCCCTGCATTCTACGCAGTCGTGGCCTCCGTAATGCCGGAATACAAAACTTACGAAAAATGGCTCAAAGATAATGGCAGAACTCTATGGCAGAATCCCTGAAGCTCACGCGCCCCTCGCTGAGCTGTACTTCACGATCAGAAGTTCCACACTGAGCACATCTCCCAGCGTACCGGTCTTCACAGCCTCTTCCGCATCCACAAAATCCCTGACTGCATTCTCAAGCTCCTCCACAGTATAAGCCCTTGCGCAGGAAGCCAGATTCCTCACCACAAAAGACGGCACACCAAGTTTGGAAGCGATTTCCGTCTGGGAAAGTCCCTCACCGGAAAGCTTCTTCGTCAGGCAGATCTGACGAAACTGTTTTGCCAGAAGAAACAGGATCCTCATCGGCGGCTCGCGAAGCGTCAGAAGATCATAATACAGATCCAGCGCACGCTTCTGGTTCTTCTCAGTTACTGCTCTCACCATATCAAAAATCTTATTAGTTGTCTGTGTAGTGCAGACAGCCCGGATATCTTCCCCCGTCACAACATCCCTGCCCTCTGTGTAGGCTATCACTTTTTCCAGCTCCATCCTCAGGTTTCCCATATCCGTGCCGGTCATAGACAACAGCAGCTCCACATCCCTCTGCGTGATCTTACGGCCGTTTTTCCCAAGAATACCTGCCGCCCATCGCATCAGAGTCTTTTCATCCTGCTGCTTGAATTCCCCGATGCTTCCGCAGGCCTTCACAGCCTTATACATACGGCTTCGCTTATCCACCTCAGACTCGCAGAATACCAGATACAGATAATCCGGCAGATTCTTCATATAATCTGCCAGTTCCTCGCACTTATTCTTAAAAAACCCTGTGTCCTCCAGAAGCACAATTCTCCGCTCCGCAAAAAAAGGCATGGTATCGCAAAGGCTGATCAGTTCCCTCACATCGATCCCTTTTCCCTCATACCTGGCAAAATTCATAGTATCTTCTTCCGGATTGAGGGCTTTTACCAGATTTCTCTTATACTGCTGCTTCAGATAAGCTTCCTCTCCATAGAGAAGATACGCCTGTTTAAATTTTCCCGATCTGATGTCTTCCTGAATATTTTTCAATCTATATTTCTCCCGTCCGGACAGTAAAACAGCTATACACTATCTGTTCAGCTGTCTTCTGTTCTCTTTCATTCATCTTTAATCCAGTCTACTCCAAGTTTAAACGACCCCCACAAAAAATGCAACACCTGACAAAAATTTGACTTTCCAGGAAATTCATGATACTGTAAACGGGTACATATTCTGGCAGATCCGTTCTGTCAGCGAAATATGCGGAAGGGAGTGTTCCATTATGGAGAAAAAAAGAAACAGCAGAACAAGCAACCTGAAGAGCGCAACCACAAGAGCCAAGGCTACTGTCAAATCAACTGTAGAGAAGATCGAGAAGACACCTGCAGCTGAGAAAACTGTAAAAGCAGTTAAGAAAACAACAGAAACTATAGCAGCTAAGGCACCAGAAGTAGTAGAAGAAGTTAAAAACACTGTAAAAAATCATAAGATCAGTGGCATCACACTTGAAATTTTTGAGACATCCATCACAGTTGCAGATCTTGAAGCAGCTGTTAAGAAAGATGCAGAGGCGAAAGGCCTTAAGGGCAAAGAGCTCCACATCTATGTAAATGCAGAAGAAAGAGCAGCTTACTACACTGCTGACGGAGAGGGTTCCGACGATTACAAGATCGATCTGACCACTCTGTAATTACCAAAAAAGCCATGCACAGGACACGTCCACATATCCGTCCCGCTGCATGACTTTATTTTTTTATTTATTACTGGATTTTTTTTATCCAGTCTCTGGAACAGCCTACCGCTGCTCTCCATCCTTTTACCATTGCATTACGCTTCTCGTCATCGATATTCGTGCGGAAAATGTGCTCCACATTCCTGCTTTCCAGAACAGCCTCCTTGCTCTTCCAGAAACCAACCGCAAGGCCTGCCAGGTATGCTGCACCAAGAGCAGTTGTCTCAATGCACTCCGGACGTTCCACAGCCACATTACTGATATCTGACTGGATCTGTAAAAGAAGATTATTGGCACTTGCACCGCCGTCCACACGGAGAACAGCCAGATTACTTTCCGCATCCTCTTTCATAACTTCCAGAACATCATTTACCTGATATGCCAGAGATTCCAGTGTTGCACGCACAATATGATACTTATTCACACCACGTGTCAGACCTACGATGGTTCCACGCGCATACTGATCCCAGTATGGAGCACCAAGACCTGTAAATGCAGGCACTACATAGCAGCCGTTGGCATCCGGCACTTTTCCCGCAAAATACTCAGTATCAGATGCAGAATCCACCAGATGAAGTTCATCACGAAGCCACTGGATCGCAGCGCCAGCCACAAATACGGATCCCTCCAGAACATAGGTGATCTTTCCGTTAAGGCCCCATCCGATGGTTGTAACCAGCCCATTCTTGGAAAACACCGGTTTATCTCCTGCATTCATCAGAAGGAAGCCACCGGTTCCGTATGTATTCTTAGTCTCGCCTTTTTCAAAGCAGGCCTGTCCGAACAGTGCTGCCTGCTGGTCTCCGGCTGCACCGGCTACCGAGATTCTTCCACCCAGGAAAGACGGATCCGTTTCCCCGTAGATCTCACTGGATTCTTTCACCTGAGGAAGCATACATTTCGGGATATCAAGTTCTTCAAGGATCTCATCATCCCATTCCAGAGTATTGATATTGAACATCATGGTTCTGGACGCATTGGAATAATCTGTCACATGGACAGCTCCCTTGGTCAGTTTCCAGATCAGCCATGTCTCTACCGTGCCAAAAAGCAGCTCTCCGTTCTCTGCTCTTTCTCTTGCACCTTCTACATTATCCAGTATCCATTTTACCTTTGTTGCAGAAAAATAAGCATCAATAACAAGACCTGTTTTCTGACGGAATTTCTCCTCCAGACCTTTTGCTTTCAGGCTGTCACAGTACTCAGAAGTTCTTCTGCACTGCCATACGATTGCGTGATACACAGGCTGCCCCGTATTCTTATCCCACACAATGGTAGTTTCTCTCTGATTTGTAATACCAATCGCTGCGATATCTTCCGCCGTCGCCTCGATCTGATTCATTGCCTCTCTGGCAACAGAAAGCTGTGTAGACCAGATCTCACCTGCATCATGCTCCACCCATCCCGGTTTTGGAAAATGCTGGATAAACTCCTTCTGCGCCACACTGCGGATCCTTCCGTTTTCATCAAAAAGAATACAGCGATTACTGGTCGTTCCGGAATCCAGCGCCATAACATATTTTGCCATATAAAAATCCTCCAATACATTTCTTGGCTGCAGCTCAATACCTCTGCAGTCTCATAGTTCCCATACCTTCTGATTTGTAGTGGAAACCGCTGCTGCCCCCGCACCCAGGGCTCCCATCACATCCTCCTTATCGGAGATCAAACCACCTGCGATCACAGGCACCTTGCTTGTTTTACATATCTGTTTAAGAATCTTCGGCATCAGTCCCGGCAGAACCTCCACCACATCCGGCAGCTGCTCATGCTGATTTCCCAGATTCTCAATATTCTTGATCGCCATGGAATCAATAAGAAAAAAACGCAGAACTGTATACATTCCAAGCTTCTTCGCCCTGTTGATCATGGATGCTTTTGTTGAAATGATTCCATCTGCATGGATATTTTTGCAAATATAATCCACAGAAACCTCTTTTGAGCTTAAACCTGTGATCAGGTCTATATGTGCCATCGCGATCTTCCCCGCCTGGTGGATCCGCTCCACAATTCCCCCAATAGAACGGATATCTCCATACAGGATAAAGATCACGGTAAGCTCCTCTCTGCCCAGACAGTTCTGAAGTCCCTGTTCATCCTTTACAGCCGCTATGATCGGGTTCGCCTCGATCGCGTCCAGAAATTCTTTGTTCATCTTCTCTCTTCCTCCGCAATGTTCACACAATATCATCATATCTCCGCGCATTGTTTGAAGATATTATTCTTATTGTATCAGTTTATTGCTTCAAAGACCAGACACATTTGCCAAATATATCTGTTTTATTTCCGGCTGTATTACAATTCTCAGACAATCTTCTTCTCTGGTAAAAGAAAGGAAGCCCTTATGGACTTCCCTTCTGCAGATACATTATTTCTCAAACGGGAATTTGAACTGTGTAAGTCCGAATTCATCACGAAGTCCGATAAACTCTTTCTGAACTGCCTCTGTCACCGGAACTCCCTTATCCTTACGATACATCCATACATCATATTCCTTCTCGCCTGCTGTGTAGATACGTTCCTGTCCAGGAGCCTTCTCGGAACCTCTCAGGTCTCTCAGGATATCACCGCATGTTTTCTTGAATGCCTCTGCACCCATAAATGCCTCTGTGTCGATAGCAATAAAGAAATGTCCAAGATGATATGGACGGATCTTTCCTTCCTCATCCTTACCATCCAGAGCTTTCAGGAAGAGACCGGACTGAAGAGCTGCGGAAAGGATCTCAACAACAGTAGAGTATCCGTATCCCTTATATCCTCCGGTTGTCTCACCAAATCCACCGAGAGGAGCAAGTGCTGCCTGCTGGCTTCTGATCTTCTTAAGGATCTCCGCACTGTCTGTAAGCTCCTCTCCTTCTCTGGAAATAACAAGACCTTTAGGAGTATCATGGTTGATACGTGCGTAGTATTCGATCTTGCCATTCTGGATAACAGATGTTGCACAGTCCAGTGTAAATGGGAACGGCTCATCTGTAGGCATACTAAATGTCAGTGGGTTGGTTCCAAGCATATTTTCAACACCAAATGTCGGTGCAACAGATGGTCTTGCGTTGGTACCGCTGATACCGATCATATTCTCCTTTGCTGCGAGACCTGTCCAGTAGCCTGCGATTCCATAATGGGAAGAGTTACGGACTGCAACCATACCCATGCCGTATTTATGTGCTTTTTCGATACACATGTCCATAGCCTTCTTGCTGGCTACCATTCCCATACCATCGTTGGCATCGAGAACTGCAGTTGTTGGTGTCTCTTTAAGGATATCGATCTTTGTTACTGGATTTAAGATTCCGGATTTGATACGGTCGATATAGATCGGTTTAAAACGGTTGCAGCCATGGCTCTCGATTCCACGTCTGTCACTTTCCAGAAGTACGTCAGCGCAAAGTCTTGCATCCTCCGTCGGAACTCCCATTTTCTCAAATACTGCAGTCATAAAATCGTCTGCAAGCTGCCAGGAAATAAAAGGTCTTGTTTCTTTCTCCATTGTAAAAATCCTCCATATACATTATTATAGTTTTTTATTTTACTTATATAGATCTGCAGCAGGGCCCCCTCCTGCCGGAGATTTCAAATCCAGCCAGCCTCCTGTATGTACCTCACAGAAAGCGTCTTTGCATCACAGTGTCAATCCTCGTCTGCCACTGCTCTGCCTCTGTCCGGATAATTGGTGATAATGGAGTTTACTCCCCATTTCTTCATCCTTCTCATATCCTCTTCCTCATTTACAGTCCAGACATTTACCCCAATGCCGTTCTGTGAACAGCTGCGTACATGCTCTTCTTCCAGATATTTCAGATTCGGATGATAATACTGAACATCACAATTTCTCGCATAAACGCCTGCATTGTCCACATATTTATCTACCAGAAAACCACCTGCAATGGTTTCATCGCTCTGTCTGCACAGTACGATGGAAGCATTATTAAAGGAAGAAAGAATTATCCGATCCTCCAGTCCGTATTCACAGATCATGTCGATCACTTTCTCCTCCATACCACCATAATAATAAACACTGTTCTTCAACTCAATGTTGGTGATCAGATCTTCTTCCTCAGCCATCCATTCCAAATACTCTCTCAGAGTCGGGATCTGAAGTCTGCCGAATTTTCCGGCAAATTTATCCGGATAACTGCAATCCAGTTTACACAGTTCATCATATGTAAGATCATAGATATATCCGCTTCCATCTGTGGTACGGTCAACCTTCTCATCGTGCATGATCACCGGAACCAGATCCTTGGTCAGCTGTACATCAAGTTCAATTCCCTCGCATCCAGCCTCCACAGCTTTCTGAAACGCCAGCATTGTATTCTCCGGATATTCTCCGCTGAAACCACGATGTCCAAATACTTTCATTCTAATCATCCTCCATTCAATGCATTACATCGTTATAAGCATTTTTGCTAATTCATATTTCTGATTATATCATAGTATTTATTTATTTTCAACATTTTTTGTCTATTTTTTTATATTTTTTTGTTGCTTTTTAATTAATTATTCTTTTTCTTATTATTATTTTTTGTGCATTTTGTATATTTCATTTCATAGCAAACAAAGCGATAAAAACGCCTTTTCAGGTTTATTTTATTCGCTTTGTCTGCCGGAGGGCTGACATATTATAAGCATACAGATCGCCATATATATCCTTTGCAGATCACTGTATGATCTGCTTCACATTTCCTGTAGCCACGATATCCACGCCTGTACCTGCTACATTCTCCAGGATCACATCTCCGATCTGAACCGGTGCTTCCACACATACGTCCCTCAGTGCATCCACACAATCAAAAATCTTTCCTTTTGGAATATCCCGCGCTGTCTTTACTGACACCACCGGCATGCTTCCATTCTTCACACGCACGGTCGTTGTCACGATCCTGGTTGGATCTGTCACTTCCTTCACTGCATATTCCGCACCTTTTTTACAGGTATTTCCCGTGACGGAAACGATCTCTTTTCCATTCATCTCCACCAGAAGGGCGCATCCCATGGGGCATCCGATACAAATAAGATTCCTTTTTTCCATTTTTATCACTCCTCCACCTGGATCACAAGTTCATGTTTATCCTGTTTCTGTTTTCCTTCCAGAATGGAAAGAAGCTGCTCTTTTTTCAGTTTGATCTGTTCCATCTCTCCAGGCGCTGCCACCTGTTTTTTTCTGGAAAAGATCCGTTCTCCATCCAGATATGCCCGGATGTAACAATTTTTATATACATTTCCCACACGGAAGCGGACCAGCTGCTCCTCCACCATATGACCGATACGGATCTCAGATGGCACTGTGTAGCGGACTCCGTTTTGGGGAGAAAGTGTGATCTTTATCTCTTCCGGTATTCTGTCCTCTCCATTGTTGTTTATATAGAGAGCCGCATTTCTTCCTGCATTGCCTGCTTCCTCTGACACAAAATCTACCAGATCGTGAACATGAAGAACATTTCCGCAGGCAAAAATACCTTCTACATTTGTCTCCAGACTTTCGTTTACTACCGGTCCGGAAGTCACATTGCTCAGCTTCACACCTGCCTGTCCGGAAAGCTCATTCTCCGGGATCAGTCCAACAGAAAGAAGAAGCGTATCGCATTCAAAAAATTCCTCTGTACCAGAAATCGGACGTCTGTTTTCATCTACCTCTGCAAGAGTGATTCCTTCCACACGCTCTTTTCCTTTTATGTCAACCACTGTATGGCTAAGCTTCAACGGGATCCCGAAATCATCCAGGCACTGCACGATATTTCGCTTCAGGCCTCCGGAATATGGCATCAGCTCTGCCACAGCCTTAACCTCCGCACCTTCCAAAGTCATACGTCTGGCCATGATCAGCCCGATATCACCGGATCCCAGGATCACTACCTTTTTTCCCGGCATAAAGCCTTCCATGTTTACAAGACGCTGTGCTGTTCCTGCAGAATAAATGCCTGCCGGACGATATCCCGGAATGTTCAGTGCGCCTCGCGGTCTCTCTCTGCATCCCATTGCAAGGATCACAGCTTTTGCCTGGATCTGATACATTCCCTCCTGACGGCTCATAGCAGTGATCACCTTATCCTGACTGATATCCATGACCATGGTATTCAGCCGGTACTCGATCTGCTGTTCTTTTACCATCCGGATAAAGCGTGCCGCATATTCCGGTCCTGTCAGCTCCTCCTGAAATGTATGAAGGCCAAATCCATTATGGATACACTGATTCAGTATCCCACCCAGCTCCTTGTCACGTTCCAGGATCAGGATGCTCTCAGCTCCCTCTTTCTTTGCAGCCAGGGCTGCTGCCAGTCCTGCAGGGCCTCCGCCTATGATCACGATATCTCTCTTCACCATAATCTTATCATTCATGGTTCTCGCCCTCCTCTGCAATTTTCTTGTTGGTTCCTTCGATCAGTCTGGAAGCTCCGCCTGTTTTTGTGATCTCCTCCATGGAAATGCCAAGCTCTCGGCTGAGGATCTCCATTGTTCTGGGAGAGCAAAAGCCTGACTGACATCTTCCCATTCCTGCTCTTGTACGACGTTTTACTCCATCCAGGGATTTCGCTCCAAGAGGTCTTCGGATCGCATCCAGGATCTCTCCCTCAGAGATCATCTCACACCTGCAGATGATATTTCCATATTCCGGTGATCTTTTGATCAGCTCATTTCTTTCTTCCAGAGAAAGCTCTGACGGATCCAGTATCCCTTTTCTCACCGGATCAAAATCCGGATTTACTTCCGGATGTAATTTTTCTTTTATGATGTCAGCAACCATACAGCCGATAGCCGGCGAACTGGTAAGTCCCGGTGACGCGATCCCTGCACAATCAATAAATCCAGGTGCATCTTCCACCTCTCCTATCACAAAGTCCATGCAGTCCTCAATAGCCCGAAGTCCTGCAAAGCTTGTAATCACCTTCCGCATTGGAATATCCTTTACTGTTTTCCGGGATTTGACACTTACTGCCTCCATCCCCTCTGAGGTAGTCGCTGTTTCCTCCCGATCCTCCAGATCCGTAGCTGTAGGACCGATCAGAAGATTTCCGTGAACCGTCTGTGTTACCAGAACTCCTTTTCCGCTCTTGTTCGGAAGCGCAAAGATCGTATGATTCACATGTGTTCCTGCACTTTTATCAAGAAGCATATACTCACCCTTACGAGGAGTGATATTCAGTTTTTTCTCACTTACCATATTATGAAAAACATCCGCATAGACACCGGCAGCATTGACGATACAGCCTGTCTCAAGATTACCCTTTGAAGTTTCCACAACAAAACCATTTTCCTGTTTTCGGATGTTCTTTACTTCTGTGTCAAATTTAAATTCCACACCATTGTTATATGCATTCTCTGCCATTGCAATGTTCAGCTCAAAGGGACAGACAATTCCGGCTGTCGGTGCATACAGCGCTGCAAGCACCTGATCAGACAGATTCGGTTCCATGGCAAGTGCCTCTTCTCTGTCAAGGATCCTCAGCCCCTCTACTCCGTTTTTCATTCCTCTTTCACGCAGCTTATGCAGCATGGCGATTCCATTCTCAGTCGTACAGACAGTCAGTGAACCAGTCTGTTTAAAAGGAAAATCCAGTTCCTTCGAAAGCTGTCCCATCATATTGCTGCCCTTCACATTCAGTTCCGCCATAAGGCTTCCCGGTTCTGCATCATAACCGGAATGAGCGATTCCGCTGTTTGCCTTGGAAGTTCCACAGCATACATCCTCTTCCCGCTCCAGAACGCAGATTTTCAGCTGATATCTTGAAAGCTCTCTCGCCGCTGCTGCTCCGGAAACTCCTGCTCCGATAATGATCACATCATACATAGATCTGTTTCTCCTTTCCTGTTTGCGGATTTTCTGAACTGTCCCCGGCTTTCTCTGCGCCGGAAACAGCAGAATATCCGTTGCAACACAAGCATTGCCGTCCGCAGGTAAATATTCTGCGAGGAGTACTGCTTACGAACAGCAATCTTTCAAGTGAATATGCCATTTTTTTATGCTGTAACCCTCTGTAACCCTTGTAATCCTTTTGAAATATTAACATTTGTGCATAAAAATAGCCGGCATAAAAACACACTTATCCATGTGTCTTCATGCCGGTCTCTGTTCTCAATGGCATTCTCTGTATTCAGCAAGCTGAATCAGATTCCTTCTTCACTTTGTATTCATTGTATCAGACTATTCTTCATATTTCAAGTGCATTTTTCGTAAAATACATCGTTTTTTCTTTAACATGCTCTTAACTTTCTCAAAAACATGATAAGTTTCATTGTATTCCCGATTCCCGATCATATTTCCTCCACAGAAATAACTCCTTCCTGCTGCCTTACCTCGCGAAATACAGTATGACGTGCTTTCCATTTGGCAGCCTCCATTGTTGCCTGGATCACCACGCTCTGTGTTTTGGATCTCTTTTTGATGATAACTACATTGGAGATCATGATGTCCTCTTCCCGAAGTTTCTTTATGACCATACTCATCTTGTCTTCATTTTCAAACTCCATATATACGTCATAGGTATTGGAATGCTCTTCCACATAAACCTCTATATATTTCGCATATTTAAACACCAGAATAAGTCCCAGCGTGGTAAAGATCGCACCGCTGTAAAAGCCGATCCCCACAGCCAGTCCGATACATGCGGATGTCCAGAGACTGGCCGCCGTCGTAAGACCTGAAACATGTCTCTGCCCGGTCACGATAATCGTTCCCACGCCAAGAAAACCAATCCCGCTGACAACCTGTGCGCCAAGTCGTGCAGTATCTCCGATCCCTGCCCCATTAGAATATACATGGATAAAATCGCCCGTCATCATAACCAGGGTTGCCCCCATACAGACGATCATGTGTGTTTTCACACCTGCCACACGCTTCTTCATTCCACGGTCAATACCGATCAGACATCCAAGAAACATCGCAAGGATCAGCCGAAACAGCGTCGATCCCATATTTAAAGTGTGCAAATAATCCGATATCGCATTACATGCTCCGAAAATTCCGCCCATAAATTTGCCCCTTTCCTGTTGTATCATTATTTTCTGCCGGTGATAACGTCAATAACACATCCTTCCATTTTTCCCTGCACGAACGCCGCAGGCCACACTCCCTCCACCCGAAAGCTGTCTAGTCAGCCGGACTCACTCCATCCGTCTCACTACACAGTTTTTCATATGATCCTGTGCCCCGGATATACATTATCTGTAGTCTCACAGCATGTAAAACAGCAGGGATACCGGCGCCCGGCGGCGGTATCCCTATCTGTTGTCCTATCTACTGATCAGAGGGCATTCTGATTATTTAATAGACTCGTTATAGTTCTCGATCGCTTTGTTTACAGAAGCTGCAAGCTGATCAACAGCATCCTGAGTTGTGAGCTTGCCATCATATACCTGCGGCATGATCTCGTTGAATGTAAGACGGGCTTCTGTCTGTACGCCGGAGAGAACACCTGCTGTATTGCAGTTTACAGGAGAATCCTTCAGCTGGTTGATAGCTGTCTCGAAGTTCGGATTTTCTTTGAGATAAGCCTTCATATCATCTGTCTCATAGGCTTTCTCGTTGATTGCAAAGTATCCTGTACCCATGGACCATTTAGCCTGTACATCAGGAGTTGTGATGTACTCGATGAATTTCCATCCTGCATCTTCGTTAGCTTCGTTGCCTGTATCTGTAAGCCACAGGGATCCACCACCGATAATAACGCCGCCTTCATCATTCTGCTCGATTCTCGGAAGATATCCTGTACCAACTTCGAACGGAGAAGAATCAACTGCGTTTTTCAGGATAGCAGTAGACTCGATGATCATACCAACCTGTCCGGAGAAGAACGCTGTCTGAGTATCTGCTGTTGTTGTTCCGTAATCTTCGAAGCATCCGGAATCATACAGTTTTTTCCACATATCGAATACTTTCAGACCGCCACCGTTGGAATCAAAATCAACAGCTGTAACTGCCTCTTTACGTCCATTGTCATTGTTTCCGTATGTTACACCAAGTCCTGCAAGCTGCTGCTCAAAGAACCATCCGTAAATAGCCTGTGAATAACCAACCGGAGCTGCTCCGCTGTCTACGATCTTCTTGGCATCCTCAAGAACCTCATCATAAGTTGTCGGAGGAGTTTCCGGATCAAGACCTGCTGCCTCAAATACATCTTTGTTGTAATACAGCATAGGTGTGGATACGTTAAATGGCATTGCATACTGCTTGCCGTCTACGGTATAGTAGCTGCTGATAACTTCCATAACAGAGCTCTTATCATAGCCTGTGCTCTCAAATTTGTCTTCTACAGGAATGACGGCACCACTATCATACATGAACTTTGTTCCTACGTCATACATCTGGCAGACATCCGGAAGTCCGGAATCACTCTGCATAGCAGCTTTCAGTTTTGTGATGGTATCATCATAGGTTCCCTGATACTCAGCTTTAACCTCGATCTCATCCTGGGATGCGTTGAAATCATCCACGATCTGCTGAAGCACCTCACCGTTTGTGCCGCCCATTGCATGCCAGAATGTAAGTGTTGTTTTCTCAGCTGCACTTACTGAGCACGGAGCTGCCAGAGATGCAGCCATGATTCCTCCTAAAAGAATCGCCATCCATTTTTTGTTTTTCATATAGAAACCCTCCTTTTATAATGGTCCGACTCGCCCCAATACAGGTCGGACAAATTAACATTTTTGCTACTTGCTCTTATGTGATCGGATCAACCCTTAACAGCACCTGCTGTCAGACCACTGATCATCTGCTTCTGACCAATGATAAATACAAGGATTGACGGGATCAGGATAACCATAGCGCCAGCCATGACCGGTCGGAAGTCTGTTGCCTCAGCACCCTGAAGCATACCAAGACCGATCTGAACAGTTCTCATATTTACACTGTCTGTTACAAGCAGTGGCCACAGATAGTAGTTCCAGCTCTGAAGGAATACATAGATGATCAGAGCACCCAGTGATGGTTTAATAAGTGGAACACCGATGATATATAAGAACTTGAAATTTGTACATCCGTCAATCTCTGCCGCCTCATGGATCTCCTTCGGCAGTGTCAGGAATGCCTGCCGCATGTTGAATACTGCAAAAGCTGCTGCTGCATTAGGAAGGATCAGCGCTGCGTATGTATTACGGATACCCCAGTCAGCAATAGTCAGATAGTTTGCGATGATGATCGCCTGGCTCGGGATCATCATGGTTGCCAGCATAATGTAGAACAGGACTTTTTTGCCTTTGAACTCCATCATTGCAAAAGCATATGCTGCAAGAGCACCTGTGACAACCTGAGCAAATGTGATAACACCGGATACGATCAGTGAGTTCTTAATGAAGGTAAAGAACGGTGCCAGTTGGAATGCTCTTGTGTAGTTCTCGATGGTCAGATGGGACGGCCAGAACTTTCCGCCGTAGATTTCCTTCAGATCCATCATACTAACATTGAAACAGTATACAACAGGAACAATAATAATAATTGCAAAAATAATATTCAGCGCATACATCGCCACTTTTACATATGGTTTTTCTTTCATCAGTAGGTCACCTTCTTTTCCAGTCTAAACTGCAGTGCAGTCAGGATGATCAAAATAACAAACAGAATTACGGATTCTGAACAGGCCACACCGAAACGGCTGTTGATAAATGCCTCCTGGTAAATCTCATACACGATAACGTTGGTACTCTCTGCCGGTCCGCCCTGGGTCATCATCTTGAACTCTGCATACGCCTGTACGGAGTTGATAACATTGATGATAAGAAGGAAGAACAGTGTCGGAGAGATTGACGGAATCGTTACATGACGATGTTTCTGGAAGAAGTTCGCTCCATCCAGAGCAACGCTCTCATAAAGCTCAGCCGGTACACTCTGGATCGCTGCTGTAAGATAAATGAAGTTCATACCGATTGCCATCCATACACTAACGATCGTAACTGCGATCAGTGCATATTTCTTATCTGTCAGCCATCCGATATGAGTTCCCAGAGCCTTGTTCAGGATACCAAGAGAACTATGGAAAATGAACATGAACACTACTGATGCTGCTGCTGCTGAAATAGCCATAGGCAGTGCATACACAGTACGGAAAAATCCTTTCGCTTTGATCTTCTCTGTACTGATGATCGCAAGTACAAAACCGATTGCAATAGAAAGAATAACTCGCATAACAGAAAACTTCAGGGTTGCCACCAAGCTGTTAAGGAACGTTCCATCTGTGAAAATATTCGTATAGTTGTCAAGTCCTACATACTGTGCCACCTGACCAAGAGGTGTGGTTCTGGCAAAGCTTAACTGGATTGTCTTGACGAACGGCCAGAATACAAACAGTATAAAAAGGATCATTACAGGAACCAGATAGAGATAAGGCTCAACTGTCCTGAAAAAAGATTTTTTACTTTTCATTGTATATCACCTGCTTTTCATAAATTTACGTACTACCGATCAGCTGCATCATCACGATATCTCTGTCCCCCTGACAGTGCTGATCATGTTGCTCATTACACATTCTGCTGAAAAACACTTCCGTTATATCTTCCAGCAATTACCCCAATACATTAAGCAAAACACTCATTTACGCTCTGCTGTCAAAAATGCCCTCTCACTACCCTCCTTTGTATTTGCACGTTTGTTATCTTTACCAACTTTTTACCAAATGATAACATATTTCTTACATATAATCAACAGTTATTTTGTTGTTTTCTGATATTTCTTTATTAATTTTAGACAATTATAATTTGATAATAATCGTTTTTTTATCTATTTTATACAATTTGTCGTACTCCAATAAGGCAATCCATTTTGATCACCTTTTCTAAAAAACAGATAAAAAAATCGGCAGAAAATAACACATCTTTCGATGTATATCTTCTGCCGTTCTCTCTTCTCAATGGCATCATCTGTTTTTATACAAAACAGACACGATCTCAACTTGTTAATCCAGATTATACAGTAAAATTCACTATAAATCAAGACCAAACAAGCATTTTTTATGCAAATTCTATAAACACTTTTTTCACAATCAGGCCATTTCGCTACACGGAAATTATCTTTATTTCGCATCTATTGTAGAACAATTATGCTTTTTTCTTCCTATACCAGGATATTAAATACAAAACCACACCAAAAATTATCAAAAATGGAGCAACTGCCACCAAAACAGTTGTTAAAAATATCACAATTAGCGCTGCAATGGCGATCACGATCGCCTTTCCATACCAGGTGCTCAGATCCAGTTTAAAGCTTCTGACCTTTCCGGTGCCATCCTCTGTCCCATTATCCGCATAATCATCTGCACCATAGCTCTCTTCAGAATAACCGGACTCATCATAAACCTCTGCACTGTCGTCTGTATCGATCAAAGTCTTGGCGATCAGCCTGGGATCCCCCAGCTCTGCCAGGACATCCGCTTCACTTCGTCCACTCCGGACCTGAGACTGGATATAATCCTCATAATACCGCACATGAGCCGCAGCTCTCCCTTGAGCCATCTGTCCGGACAGCTGCCCTCTCAAAATCTCCAGAAATTCTCTTCTGCTCATATTTATCCGTTTAACCTCTCTTTACAAAGTATAATATCGTGATATACACAAATCAGGCCGTTATATACAGCTTCTTCAATCTTCATGTATATATATGATCATAATTTTTCCCCATTATACCATACTCTGCCATATCCATTCAGAAACAAACCATAAAATTTTGATTAAAAAATCGGAAGCATCCGTCAGAAAAAGCGGCCCTTCATGGATTGCCTGATGCAAATGCAAAAGCTATCATTCCATGTTCCGGCCGCCTTTTTAACGTAGAAATTTATCTATTATACCTGTTTATCTGTGTTCTGATCATCTGATATGTATCGATGCATTACCCGATCCATATGATATGTTTTATCTGATGATCCGTATTATTCGATATGTACAGCTCCTGTGCTGCGGATGTTCATCGGGTAAACATTCTCGCGTCCAACATACTCAGACATGTAATCTACATAAGCGTCTGTATCTTTGATCGGCAATACGCACATGATAACACCAGCAAAACCGCCGCCGTGAACTCTGCAGATACCTGCACCGATCTTGTTCAGGAACAGCCTGGTAAGTGCAAGGCTTAATGTGATCTTCTGCTCCTTGCAGTTCTGGAGAGAATAACAGTTCTGCAGCCACTCCCAGGAAGAATTTCCGGATTCTTCGAGAAGACGTAAGAATCCCTCTCCATCTTTGTTCTCAACCGCTTTTACAGCATCTGCAACACGTCTGTTTTCTTCATAGAAGTGCATAGCACGGAGAACAGCACGGTCATTCGGGATATCCTTAACATGAGCAAGAAGATTCTCCATGTTGGACTCGCAGAGAAGATCTACGCCCATAGCTTTTGCAGCTTCACGCATCTCCATAGGAATGGAAGAATATTCCTCGCTGAGATCTGCATGACCTTTACCTGTATTTACGATCACAAGTCTGTAACCCATATCCTCGAAGGAAAAAGCGATCTTCTCACAGCTGATATTCTCTTTGTCTGAAAAATCCAGAAGGATCGGGCCGCCGGCAGCGCATGCCATCTGATCCATCAGGCCGGAAGCTTTTTTCCAGTATACATTCTCTGCGTACTGTCCTGCTCTTGCGTACTCACCATACTCAAGTTTTCCTTCATTAAAGAAATGATTGGTGATGGCACAAACAAGCATCTCAAAAGATGCGGAAGAGCTGACACCTGCTGCTGCAATAACCTTAGTGGAAACATAAGCATCAAAACCGCCTGTTGCATAGCCTTTTTTCTGCATATATTCCATGATACCTGCAACAAGTGCATCTGTTCCCTTTGTGTATCTCTCTGTGCTGAGCTTGTCAAGGTCTACAACCACTTCCTGTTTGTATCCTTCACTTACCATATGGATCACATTGGTTCCGTTAGGGCATGCAGCACCAATAGTATCAAGGTCGATACTTGCAGCAATGATCTGTCCGCCGTTATGGTCAACATGGTTTCCGATGATCTCCGTACGTCCTGGTGCAGTGAAGAATTCTGCATTGTCATGATGATACTTTTTCTCAAAGTTCTCTGCCAGGCTTGTAAAACGCGCACTGCTCTCTTCTGTTTCTCCGTAAATTTTTTTCAGCAGGTCTGCTGATGGAATTTTGATTGCTCCCATTTTAATTTCCTCCTGTTTTTCGCAATATTCCGGGGTTCATCACTCCGGTGATCTCTTTGTCCGCGGCCGCCGTACCGGCTGCTTGTTTCCGTCACATCAGTGTATCTTTATTATAACAGCCTTACTATCTATGTCCATAAAGATTTTGCGTAAAAACAGTATTATTTTGTGCTCTGAATAAATTTTCCAGGTTCCGGTGCATACATGGATTTATGAAGCTGTTTCTGGTAAAATAGATTTTATATAACTTTCCCGGTATCACATTTTCAAGGGGGACATTGTTTCATGCAGATCATCACCAACAACGCAGGAAAAGAACTGAAAAAGCACGGGGACAGCGCATTCCCCTGTCTGGTAAGCTATGAGCGGCTTTCCGGATATGAGACCGGCTCTTTTTTGTGGCACTGGCATCCTGAGATCGAGCTCACTTATATAGAAAAAGGCGAAATGCTCTATAAAGTCAACCAGAACACCTTTCACCTGAAAGAAGGCCAGGCACTTTTCGGCAATGCCAATGCCCTGCATGCAGGATATATGTACCATGAGCAGGACTGCAGATATATTCCTGTTACTTTTGACCCGAAACTGATCTACGGTTTCTCGGGAAGCGCCTTATTCCAGAAATATACAGAACCAATCCTTCGCAGTTTTTCCCTGTCTGCTGTACCTCTGGATTTTTCCAGCGAATGGCATAAAGACGCAGTGAAAGATATCCGTGAAATCATCGCTCTGGACTGCAAACGTGAACCAATGTACGAATTTGACATGATTGCCAGACTGCAGCATTTCTGGAAAACTCTCTGCAAGAACATGCTTGATAAGGCAACAGCTCCTTCCGGTCAGGATGAGGAAAATTACCGCCGCATCCGAAGGATCATGTCCTATATTGCAGAACATTATTCTGAAAAAATCCTCCTGGATGATATTGCAGAACTCATCCACTTAAGCCCCAGTGAATGCAGCCGTCTTTTCAAAAAGTGCATGAACATTACGCTGTTTGGATATATCCAGGAATACCGGATCGAACGCAGCCTGGAATATCTGGAGGATTCCTCCTGTTCTATTACAGAAGCGGGCTTACTATCCGGTTTTTCGGACTCTAATTATTACACAAAAGTATTTACGAAAATAAAAGGCTGTACGCCAAGGCAATACAGAAAAAATCAGGAGCTGTGATTTCTCACATGCTCCTGATTCGTTAAAACAGCTCTTTCATAGTCGGATACAGTTTGCGGAATTTCTGGTATTTCTCCTCATATTTGGCAACCAGTTCCGGATCCGGCTCTACGGTATCTACGACTTTAACCATTTTTTTGCAGATAGTCTCTACATCCGGGTATGCGCCGCAGCCTACTGCTGCCAGCATTGCGCCACCCATGGACGGACCTTCCTCATTCTCCGGCACATCAACTTTCAGGTTCATCACATTTGCGATGATCTTTTTCCAGAGAGGACTCTTAGCTCCGCCGCCGCAGATCTTTGTGCGCTCGATATTGATTCCAAGGCTTCTTGCAACCTCCAGGGAATCACGAAGTCCGAAAGCAACGCCCTCCAGAACAGCCTGTGTCATATCTGCTCTTGTGGTATCCATGGACATTCCGAAAAATACACCTCTTGCATCCGGGTTATTATGCGGAGATCTCTCTCCCATCAGATACGGAAGGAAGAACACCTGGTTCTCGCCAAGCTTCTGGATCGGTGCCTGCTCTGCCACGAAATCCTTTGTCTTAAGGATCTCCTCAGACCACCATTTGTTGCAGGATGCAGCACTTAACATACAGCCCATGAGGTGATAGCTTCCATCTGCATGGTCAAAAGAATGAAGTGCATTGTTTTCATCTACTCCGAAATCTTTGCTGGAAATAAAGATGGTACCGGATGTTCCAAGGGAAATATTGCACTGGCCATCACCAACAGTTCCTGTTCCAACAGCTGCTGCAGCATTATCGCCTGCTCCTGCTACAACCTTCACATCTTCTGAGAAGCCAAGCTCTTTCGCTACTTCCGGTTTCAGAGTTCCAACTACCTGCCAGCTCTCATACAGCTTCGGAAGCTGCTCCTCTGTGATATGGCAAATCTCAAGCATCTCTTTTGACCAGCAGCGATTCTTCACATCAAGAAGGAGCATGCCGGAAGCATCGGAAACATCTGTGCAGAAAGATCCGCTTAAACGATATGCAAGATAATCTTTCGGAAGCATGATCTTTACTACTTTTTTGAAATTCTCTGGCTCATTTTTCTGCATCCAGAGGATCTTCGGTGCTGTAAATCCTGCAAATGCGATGTTGGCTGTGTACTGGGAAAGTTTGTCTTTTCCGATGACTGTGTTCAGATATTCTGTCTCCTCGCCTGTACGTCCGTCATTCCAGAGGATCGCCGGACGGATCACATTGTCATCTTTATCAAGTGTTACAAGGCCGTGCATCTGGCCGCCAAAACCGATTCCTGCTACTTCTTTGCGGTCGATTCCTTCTGTGAGTTCTTTGATACCTTCCATGCTCTGGGTGAACCAGTCTTCCGGATTCTGCTCAGACCAGCCCGGATGAGGGAAGAACAACGGATATTCTTTTGATACGATGTTGCAGATCTTTCCGGATTCTTCCATAAGAAGAAGCTTTACAGCTGAAGTTCCAAGATCAACGCCAATATAATACATAGTGATTTTCCTCCTGTAAATACAGAAACCGCGGCTCTCAGTTCGCAGCGTCTGCACGCCTGAGAGCTCGCGGTTTCCGGATCATGTTTGATTTAACAGATCAGGCCGCACGTGCGGATGATCTTATCCTTTCTTGATTATCTCCAAGGATTTTCTGTCGGATATCTTACGCCTGCCGGCTGGTTGTAACCAATCTCCTCAACCGGTACACCGATGTATTTGAATACCTCGAAGAGAGCTTTTCCGTGATGTCCGAATGCTACAGCTCCGTGATGTGGGAAGCCTCCCTCGATCAGTACATGGCGGTAGAAACGTCCCATTTCCGGAATTGCGAATACACCGATAGCTCCGAAGGAACGTGTTGCAACCGGAAGAACTTCACCATGTGCAATGTATGCACGAAGCTTGTTGTCAGCTGTGCTCTGCAGACGGTAGAATGTGATATCTCCAGGTTTGATATCTCCCTCAAGAGTTCCGTTTGTAACTTCGACCGGAAGGGATCTTGCCATGATCATCTGGTATTTCATCTCACAGAAGGACAGCTTGCTGGATGCCGTGTTTCCACAGTGGAATCCCATAAATGTATCCTGAAGTGTATAGTTGAATTTGCCTTCAATGGACTCTTTATACATATCCTTCGGTACGGAGTTGTTGATATCAAGAAGTGTAACGATATCATCACTTACAACCTGTCCGATGAACTCACTTAATGTTCCGTAAATATCAACCTCACAGGATACAGGAATGCCCTGTGCTGTCAGACGGCTGTTTACATAACATGGAACAAATCCGAACTGTGTCTGGAATGCCGGCCAGCATTTACCTGTCAGTGTTACATATTTACGATATCCTTTGTGATCTCTTACCCAGTCTTTCAGAGTCAGCTCATACTGTGCAAGTTTCGGAAGGATCTCCGGTTTCTTGTTTCCTGCGCCAAGCTCTTCTTCCATCTCTTTAACGATTGCCGGGATTCTCTCATCACCTGCATGATTGTTGAATGCCTCGAAAAGATCCAGCTCTGAGTTCTCCTCAATCTCTACGCCAAGATTGTAAAGCTGTTTGATCGGCGCGTTGCATGCAAGGAAGTTTGTAGGACGCGGTCCGAAGCTGATGATCTTCAGGTTGCTTAAGCCCTCGATTGCTTTTGCGATTGGAAGGAAGTCATGGATCATATCTGCACAATCTTCTGCGTCACCTACCGGATACTCCGGAATATAAGCTTTTACGTTACGAAGCTGCAGGTTGTAGCTTGCGTTCAGCATACCGCAGTAAGCATCTCCACGTCCCTGGCAAAGATTGTCCTGTGTTTCTTCTGCTGCTGCGATGAACATCTTCGGTCCCTCGAAATGTTTTGCAAGAAGTGTCTCGGAAATCTCCGGTCCGAAGTTTCCAAGGTATACGCAAAGTGCATTACATCCCGCTTTTTTGATATCTTCAAGAGCCTGAACCATATGGATCTCGCTCTCTACGATACAGACCGGACACTCATAGATATCTTTTGCATCATATTTCTTTGTGTAAGCTTCTACAAGAGCTTTTCTTCTGTTTACGGAAAGGCTTTCCGGAAAGCAGTCTCTGCTGACTGCAACGATTCCAACTTTAACTTCTGGCATGTTGTTCATAATTCATTCTCCTTTTTTGAAAAATACCTCTCTGCGCTTAAGACAGGCAGATCATTAATTACTTTTATTTCATCTCTGAATGGTTCTGAATATTTCTCAGTCAAGTGTGATATTCTCACCTTTCAGGCCGTTGAATGCGCCTTCGATCTTCGCATCCTCATGGGCAATGAGCCATTTATTTTTGGCTGTCATAAGACCATCCTCACCATCTTTCGGCATCGGAAAATCGATGTCTGTGTTGGTTCCTCTTGGAAGAACGACTACACACTGGAATCCGCTCTCGTTCACATGGCATGGTGCATAGTGAAGAGTTGTTGCATAAACCTCGATTCCTGTTCCTGCCGGCACAAGGAATGCCTCGATCTTAGCTGTGTCATATGTAAAATCCGGTTCAATATCCTGCTGATGTCCGATGAGCAGTACCAGATCTGTCACTGCTACGTTGATCTCGGAATTGCGGTGGTATTCTACAGCGTTCAGTTTCCTGTTGTGACCGTTGCAGTATCCGATCTCGATGGGTAATCCGCCGAAAGCTCTGTTTCTCAGGTCTTTCTCCACCTCAAGAGCTTCAAGCTCCTCTACAGATGGAACGTATACGACATCTTCCGGAACCGGTGTATGTTTCATCTCTTTCAGAAGTGCACTGAAGTTGTATCCTTCCAGAACTTTTCCGTATTTGCGGAAAGCCGGATCTGTTACTTTCTGAATTTTCACGGTTTTAGCCTCCTTATAGAGTTACTGTTTCACAGCTTCATTCGCTGTTTCGTTTTCAACTGAAAAAAGCATACCACATCATGGTATGCTTTTCGCCGTTTTTCTTGTCTCATTCATAGCACTTTTTTGACATTTTATTTTTTCTGGCGTTCCACCTTGCCCGGCAGGATGCCGTATCGTTTCACAAATTCCTTTGAAAAAGCCCTGCTGCTTGCAAAACCGTTGTCAAGTGCGATAAAACTGATCGTATGATCGGTATTCAGAAGTTCTTTATAGGCATACGCCATGCGGATATCCTGCAAATATGTCTTAAAATTGACCTTCGCATACTTACGGAACATTCTCGAAAGATATGCGTCAGAATATCCGAACATGGCTGCAAGGCCGGAAAGCCTGAGATCTTCTTTGTAATGCTCTCTCATATAAGTGGTAATTTTTGACAAAGCATCCAGTCTACGGCTGTTTTTCAGCTCACTTTCCTCCACCTCTGTGACCCTGTAGGTGGAAACCATGAGATAAAGGATCTCGTAAAAGACAGCCCTGGCACGGAACTCGTAGCCTGTCTCTCTGGATACATACACCCGATATAATTCCCGGATCAGGAAAACCATGCGGCTGTCGTTTTCCGTTGAGCCTGCATTTATCTGTTCCGCTTCTGTTCCTTCAGATGTGAAACGTAAAGTCTTATTCTGCGAAGTGTTTCCACTGTGAAACCTGATAAACCTCTGCGCTGTAAAATAATCCGTAAACTGCTTCAGCGGGATCTGCAATACAATCGTCTCATTCCGCACCGGTGCCTGGATAGAATGTACTTCATTGGAATTAATGATCAGAAACTCTCCTGCTTTCAGCGGATATTCCACCTCATTGATATAAAAAGAAAGATTTCCTTCCATCACAGTAAAAATCTCGATAGATGTATGCCAGTGTTTTTCCCTGACATAATTTCCGTTTCTTCCTTCAAAGAGAAAAAGCTTGAAAGGAAGTCCCTCATCGGGAATGATCAGTTCATGCTGAAACTCCATAGCCCGCCTCCTTTTCCCGCTGTTTCGTCTGTACCCGACGTACCATACTTCCATAAAATGCTGCAAGGATCTGCTGGAACAAAGTTCCGATCATAACCGGAAACAGTACTTCTGCCGGAAAATACGCTCCTGCAATTACAGCTCCTGCACTGATGTTTCTCATACCGGAACCATAGATCATGGAAACTGTAGACTGTTTATTCTGCTTCGTGAAAATCGCGATCAGCCAGCCGATAGCATAACCTCCAGCTGCCAGAACAAGGATCGTTGCTGCTACTTCCAGTCTTTCTCCATTGAGGTGTTTCATATACGGGGAAACCTTGGAGGAATTGGATGTCACCACGAATATCAGGCATATTTTTGAAAAAGGAGCCAGTTTGGATGGCCAGGTCTCCATTACTTTTCCATGGCTGAACTCATTCAGACACATGGCAAGAACTGCCGGAAGAGCGATCATAAATACCAGCTCTTTCATCATTCCCACGGTATCCATCTTCACACTGGATCCTACCAATATCTTCAGAGCTGCAGGAATCAGAAACGGGGCCAGGATCGTATCGATCACAACCAGGGAAAGAGAAAGCGGACTGTTTCCATTATAGATCGACACCCACATTAAGCTGACCACAGCTGTGGGAACTGAAAATTCCAGAACCATTCCTGTGATATAATTCGCATTTCCAGGAAACAGAAAATGTCCCAGACCGCAGGCGATCACCGGTACAAAAACATGAAGCACAAGCAGCATCAAAATCAGCGGAAGCGGTCTCTTAAATACATCTGCCACATCCCTGAATCTGGACTTCAGTGCGCCGACAAACGTCATAAACGCAAAAGCATAAGTAACATACGGTACACCATGCTTCGCAATATCCGAAAAAAATACGCCCGTCAGAAGACAGACAGGCGTTACAAAAGCCATCCATTTCTCTATAAAACTGTTAAATTTTCCAAGCATTTTCCACCTCTTATTTGTTTGTCTTTTTTACAGTTTAACACAAAAAAACACCTGTGCAAGAAAAATATAATCTGTTTTATGGCCAATTGCTGTCAAATATGGTATGATAATACCCGTCAAAAAACGCAAAACCTGGCGGAATGCAAATCTCTGCCTGTATGATCATTTTTATGATCTGGAAAGCGAGGTAAAAAATGATTTCTCTGATTATTCCGTGCTTTAATGAAGAAGAATCCCTTCCTCTTTTTTACCCGGAAGCGTCTTCTGTCCTTTCAAAAATGGACTGTGACTATGAATTTATTTTTGTAAATGATGGTTCCAGAGACCGAACCCTTGAGATTTTAAAAGAACTTTCAGAAAAAGATCCCCATGTGATCTATCTTTCTTTTTCCAGAAACTTCGGAAAAGAAGCTGCCATGTATGCAGGCTTCTGTAATGCAAGAGGAGATTATGTAGCTGTTATGGACGCTGATCTCCAGGATCCTCCATCTCTTCTCCCTGAAATGATGGAAAAACTGGAATCAGGTGAATATGACAGTGTTGCGACAAGACGTGTCAGCCGTGACGGTGAGCCACCCATCCGGAGCTTTTTTGCCCGGAAATTCTATCAGATCATCAACAAGATCTCCGATGCAGATATTGTTGACGGTGCCAGAGATTTCCGCCTGATGAAACGCAGCATGGTGGATGCCATCATCTCAATGAGCGAATACAACCGTTTCTCCAAAGGAATCTTCGGATGGATCGGTTTCCGTACATATTGGCTCCCATATAAGAATGTCGAGCGTGTAGCTGGTGAAACGAAATGGAATTTCTGGAAGCTTTTTAAATATGCAGTCAGCGGCATCATTAATTTTTCCCAGGCTCCCCTGACTATTGCTTCCTGGTTTGGAACTGCCATGACCGGATTCTCTTTCCTTACACTTCTTATTATTATTATAAGAAAACTAATCTTTGATGATCCTGTTCAGGGCTGGGCTTCCATTATCTGCGTGATCATCTTTATCGGCGGCCTGCAGCTTTTCTGTCTTGGAATTATGGGACAGTACATAGCCAAAACTTATATGGAGGTCAAGCACCGTCCTCATTATATTATATCAGAGTCCAATAAGAAGGACTTTACTCCCGTACACTGATCTTTCTATTCTGTCGGCAGCTCTACCACCTGATATTCGTGGCCGAGGGCCGGCAGAATTTTTTCTTTTACATCACTGGTTTTCATCAGAAGACTCGAAGTATTGATACACGGATGGCACCCGAAATATTCTTCTTCCAGCACTTCCTTATCAATCACCAGATGAACTCTTTTTTCCTTATCAAAGATCAGTCCCATCAGGCTAAGTGAACCTGGTGTGATGTTCAGATACTCTTCCATCTGCTCCCCGTCTGCAAAAGAAAGCCTTGCTGTTCCGATCTGTCTGGACAGAAACTTCGTCTTAAACGGTTTCTCTGCCGGGATCAGAAGCAGGTAGAAATCGGTTTTCTGACGATTGCAGAGAAACAGATTTTTACATATTTTTGCACCCAGAAGTTTGTCTACTTCCTCGCAGGCTTCCATTGTCATCAGTGCCTCATGATCTGCTCTTTTATATTCAATTCCCAGACTATCCAGAAAATCATACACCTGGATTTCCTTCTCCAGACGTCCTGACGGATCTTCCGGTCTTCCTGTGTAGATGGTTTTGTCAATTCTTGGTTCTTCCATGGTTTTCCTCCTGTTTTCGTTTTATCTTACAAGCAGCTGTCCTCCAAAAACAGCCAGAACTCCAAGCACCGCACTTAATATCACATAAAGAAGTGCAAGTCCTGTCTGTCCTTTTTCCATCATGATTCCTGTCTCATAGGCAAAGGTTGAAAATGTTGTAAAGCCTCCGCAGATCCCTGCTTTCAGAAACAGCACAAGCTTTGGATTCAATGCAGTATTTTTTGCAGCTGCAGCTGCGATGATCCCGATCACAAATGCTCCTATCACATTGGTGATCAATGTTTTTACAGGAAATCCCTGACTGGTTTCTATGGGCAGAAGTCCCAGAAGATATCTGCACACAGATCCAATAAAGCCTCCCATTCCTACAAATAAACAGTTTATCATCTTTCTTCCCTCCCACTGCATTATAGCAATCCGCTAAACGATCTGCAACCCGGCAATGTTCGAAGAATAATACATCCGCAGCGGTTCAGTTCATGATATACTGAACTTATAAACACGCAGGAAATGTCGTACTTCACATAGATTTCTCAATTCCTGTACACCTATTGCACCAGAAAGGAAATCAATATGAACAACCGAACTGCCGTTAATCACAAGATCCGCAAGCATTTCAATGAGCTGATCTACAATGTAGCCCGTTATACTGAGATCGTTCTGTCCATTGTGATCCTGATTGTGATCGCACTGTCTGGTCTTCGGCTGATCTATACAACAGCCGGTACTTCCATACTGAATATGGACACGGACTTTTTTACCACCTTCCTGTCACAGGCTTTGTCCCTTGTGGTAGGTGTTGAGTTTGTAAAAATGCTCTGCCGCCATTCAGCACAGACTGTTGTGGAAGTTCTGCTTTTTGCCACTGCAAGGCAAATGGTCGTGGAACATCTTGATCCTACACAGACGCTGATCGGGATCATTGGAATTGGCATTCTTTTTGCCATCCGAAAGTATCTCATGACAGACAGTGACGACATGGTGACGCATCATCATATAAAAATCGCTGAAAATAACGATCATTAAATCTACCCCAAACTTCGATGATCAGTGTCGAGAATCTTACTTTCTCATCCCAACGGCAGCATTCAGCTTAGTTACATCTGACACAGAAACAGCCTGTATCAATGCTATGAGTGTAAAGCATTTGATACAGGCTGTTTCTATGATTTTATTTCTATTTTCTTATAAGGAATTAATTATGGTTCGGTTGGATTATGTAAATTTAATATTCAAATAATTCTTAAAAATATTTTCTCAGAAGATATGTCGGTGTGCAGCTCCATGCGTGGCAGTAACTGTTTACAATACTGGAACCATACGGTGACTCAGCAGGATTTTCCGGATTGTAAAGTTCCCAGAAAGTATCTGCTCCGTGTCCGATCATTCCGCCCCAGTAGTATTTCATATAATCCATAGCCTGCTCTTTTTTTCCGGTGAGCAGAAGAGCCTCTACAAAATGATGGTTCATATACGGGGAAACCATACCTTTCTCCGGTTTCAGTGCGATCACCCGATCAAGGATCTCTCCGCATGTTTTCACATCAGCAACCTCTGCAAGGATCATCCATACCTGATTTGCATAGTTGATCTGACGCTCTTTTCCGCTTACAAAAAGTCCTGCTTTCTCATCATAGAGATATTTCCAGGAAGCCTCTGTTTTCAGACGGATCTCCTCAGACATTTTCTCTGTCTCAGCTGCATCTCCAAGGATCTCTGCGATCTTCTGAACACGTTTTGCACAGTAGATGTAAACTCCCTGGACACCACACTGTTTGTCCAATCCCTCTGTCCAGTCGATAAATCCCCAGAATCCTTCCTGATCTTTCAGGATATGCTTCTCATTGAACTGCTCTGCTGCAACTTCCATCTGACGGTATGCACATTTACTCAGATCTTTCAGAGTTTCCATATCACCGCATGCCTGATAATAATCATAAAGTGCCGCTCCAAAAAACATGGAGTAATCCAGAAGGAATGTATCATCTGCGATCACTTCCGGTTCTGTAAACAGGCAGGCGCTTACCTGACCGTTGTCCTTGGTCTGTCCTGCAAAAAGATACAGGCAGCGTTTTACAAGGTCATAATTTTTGAATGTTTCATAATTTGCCAGAGCCTGCAGTCTCAGGTCGCCAAGCCACAGACGGCGGTCTCTCTTAGGGCCATCCTCAAAAACATCCTGCATACAGTTCTGCAGTGTACGAAGGCTGACACGATCCAGCTTTTTCGCCATTTCATCGTCCGTTTCAACCGGTCTCACATCGTCCAGGCTGACAGAAGAAACGCTGCGGCATACAACATCCTCTACTACCAGCTGCCATTTCATGGATGTGTCAATCGTCTCGATCTCAAGATAACGGAATGCATATCTTCTCGGAAGTACCAGTGTTGCAGGAAGTACGTCGATATGGAACCACTCCTCCTGGATCCATCCGCGGCTGATCCATCCGTCATACTCCTCTGATTTCTCAGTCATTTCTTTTGCGATCTCACCGAATTTCAGTTTAAAAAATGCCGGTGCATCCTGCGGGCTTCCAACAGAAGCAAGCTTCAGAGTCACATATCCAACCTGGTGATCTCCGAAATCCAGACAAAGCTTATCGCCTTTTTTCATATGATAATTCTTCATGTTATCCACAAAATCTCTGTGAAGAACTTCCGGATATACACCGTCAGTCTCACGGATATCCACAATCTCAACCGGATGTACCAGAGTTTCTTTTAACTGTGGTGCACAATCTCCTGCTTTTTTCAGGAAATCTTCGTTGGACACACGTACCATGTCTAAATCAATGCTTACTTCTGCCATGTTTTTCTCCTCTCAGATATGTAATATTCTTTTATGATCTTAAGTGCTATGTGCTGTTGTAAAATCAGTTCCCGTTTCTTAAACAAAGTATCTGATATCGCAGCTATTCTCCGTCTGCATTCATCACTCCGGAAGCTTTCTGCTCTATATCTTAGCGTTTCCGTTATATTATACAAGTGCGTTTTTTTCGGAAAAGAACTGATATTTTTTTCGTTCTTTCTGCGTTCTGCAATCTGTGATATACTGAAAAAAACTGATTTTCACCAAATTACTTATCTGGAAAGGAACCTCCATGCAGATCTCCAAATCAGATTTTCATCAATATCTCTCAGAATACACAGAAGATGAGATTTTTTACCGAAATATTTATCTTCAGAAAAAAGAACACCCGGAAACCTTCCAGGAATATCTTCACAGCCTGGATTCGGATTACATCCGTGACCAACGGCTGTATGTCCCGGAGCTTCGTCAGGAACCATGGTTTCCTTATCTTGGTGAGAACGATATGTTCGCAAACATTCCAGAGAATATCATTATCAGCAAGCATTACCGCTATACTCCGGAATTTACCCATAAACATGATTTTTTCGAGATCCTCTGCATTTATGATGGCACTGTGAGCAACCAGATCCAGGGAATCCATCATACTCTGCATACAGGTGATATTTGCATTATCCCACCTAATACCCAGCATAGCCTGGGAATTTTTGATGACAGCCTTGCCTTTAATATTATTGTGCGGGCATCTACTTTCCAGAGTACTTTCTTCCAGTCACTTGCCGCTGACAGCGCACTTGCGAAATTTTTTTCCCATGTGCTCTATCAGAAAACGGAGGGAAACTTCCTGATCTTTCATACAGGAGAAGACGCACATATCCTCTCCACACTGGAAGACCTTTATATTGAATACATGCTTCATGCCAGATACCGCTCTGCATTCCTGAATGCTCAGCTGATGATGCTGTGGGCCCAGCTTTTGCGCTATCATGAGAATGATATTGAATCCATTCTCACAAAATCTTCCGGCAACAGCAGCATCCCGGAGATTCTGAACTACCTCAGCCAGAATTACCGTACAGCCACACTTCATGACACTGCTGCTCATTTTGGATACAGCACCTCTCATTTCAGCACTCTCATTAAGGAAGGAACCGGCCGCACTTTCCTCACCATTATAAAAGAGCTGAAACTAAGCCAGGCCAGCCGTGCATTACGAGAGACTTCTCTCAGTATCAGCTCTATCTGTGAGCTTACCGGATATGAAAATCCGGAGCATTTTATGAGATTATTTAAAAAGACATATGGGATGACCCCCGGAGAATACAGGAAGGAGCACCGTGAAAATTAAATTTTATCCAGTTCCGCCTTTGCCACCTGCACAGCTTTCTCACTGGTCTGGTAAATGGTATATTCACTTAAAGAAGGAAGCCCCATATTAACGTCTTCCTTCCGGTATTCCATCCTGCTGTCCAGTTCTGTTTTTCCAGACATATGATATGCAGTTACTCCGCTGAGAGGATAAAGTTCTCTGATTGCTTCTGCGCAGATTCCTCCGCCTGCCTGAATCTGAATCCTTCCAGCAGCCTGCTCTTTTAGTTCTTTTAATAATACAGCTCCTTTTAACGCACTGTTCTGCTGCCCGGATGTAAGAATGGTATGGATACCCAGCTTTACTGCCTGCTCCAGTGTCGTTTTCGGATCTCTGCACACATCAAATGCCCTGTGAAGTGTAACAGACATCCCTTCTGTCGTTTCCATTAATTTTTCCATACGTTGGATATCCAGAGTTCCGTCCGGCAAAAGCATGCCGATCACCACACCTTCTGCTCCCAGTTCCCGGTACATTGCTGCTTCCGCACAAAGCATTTCAAATTCAAATTGTGTATAGCAGAAATCTCCGAACCGCGGTCTCAACAAAACATGAATCGGAATTTTGCTGTATTTCCGGATCGTTTCAAATAATTTGCAGCTGGGTGTCGTTCCTCCGATCACCAGATTCTGACAAAGTTCCAGGCGATCTGCTCCACCTCTTTCTGCTGCAAGTGCAGATTCCACAGAATCCACACAGACTTCCAGGATTTTTGGGTTCATTATCTCCATATAATATACCCCGCATAGATCAGATACAGGCACACCATGGAGATTCCCTCTTTTCGACTAATCTTTCGCTTTGTCGCAGCGTAGATCCACACGATCAGGGTAAATCCGATCAGGATTGCAATGTCAATAATATTCTCCCGGATCAGCGCTACCGGATTGATTGCTGAAGCAATTCCAAGAACCATCAGAATATTAAAAATATTAGAACCTACCGCATTTCCCACAGCCATATCCACTTCATTCTTTCTGGCTGCGACAACAGAGGTCACAAGCTCCGGAAGGGATGTTCCGATAGAAACAATGGTCAGTCCCACCAGTGTCTGACTCATTCCCAGATCAATGGCAATGCGGCTTGCCGCATCTACGGTAAGATCCCCTCCAAAAGCGATGGCAAGTGCACCTCCAATAATAAAGAGAATGCTCTTCGGCCAGGAAAGGATGCCTATTTCTTCTTCCAGTTCCTCAATCCCTTCGATCTCCACGTTTATTCCGGCCGCACGGGCTTTCATTGCACTTCGGATCATCGCAACAATATAACCTGCAAAAAATCCCAGCATAATTATTCCATCCAGATGGCCAAGTCTCATTCCGATCTTATCTCCCACCGCCAGGATTCCAAGTCCCAGAAGGAGGAACGCGCAGATCATTGAAAAAGGAATATCTCTCTTAATAGTTTCCTTCTGCACCAGGATCGGTGTCAGGATGGAACAGACTCCAACAACTACCATCAGATTAAAAATATTGGAACCTACTACATTGCTGACTGCGAGTTCGTTATTGTTGACCAGAGATGCAGTTACGCTGACTGCAGTTTCCGGTAACGATGTTCCCATTGCCACAATAGTAAGCCCGATGATGATCGGCGGAACTTTCAGTCTCTTTGCAATGCTGGAACTTCCCTCTACAAAGAAGTCCGCCCCCTTCATCAGAAAAGCAAAGCCGATCACAAGAAAAACTAACACAAGGATCAGGGGTGAGCTGTTTACCAGATTTTCCATTTTTCTTCTTCTCACTTTCTGTTTTCATTTTCCATGACCTGAGGATTCATTGCCCTGCCTGCAATCCTGAGCCAAATATCTTTTTATGGCATTGGAACATTACAAAGTAATTTCCTGTGACATAAAAAAGACCCATGTATGCCTTGCTATAATAAAATATAGCAAAGCATACATGAGTCTCATTCTTTAAGATTTGCCAGGTTTTCAGAAAAACCGGGGCTGTTGACAAATCACACTTACGTGCGAACTACTCCCTCATGGAATTGAATTTTTTATTTTTTCAATTTAACAGAATTTTTTTGAAAAGTCAACCCCTGGCCGGTGACTTTTATTTACTCTTTTATTTACTGAAGGCACATATTATATATATCTTTATCATTTTCCGCTTTCAGAAACAATCCCTTTCAGAATCTGTAAAACCCCATCTTCACTGTACGACGGGCATACATTCCTGGCTGCTGCCTGCACTTCCTCTCTGGCATTGGCTACCGCATAGCTCATTCCTGCTTTCCGGAGCATTGCGATATCATTGAGGTTATCTCCGAATGTACAGGTTTCCTCCGGAGAAATCCCCTGGCACTGCTGGATAAACTCTACAGCTGTACTTTTTTCGCCTTCCGGCGGGGTACTGTCCATCCATTCTTTTCCGGCCGCAGCCAGTGTTACTTTATCCCTCCATGCCGGTGTAAAATACGGTGCACAAAGCTCCTCGCACCGTTCCTGATGATAAACAGAAAATTTCAGAACCTGTTTTCCCTGAAGAGAAGAAAGATCATCCACTTTTCTCATATCATAGCCATAGGAATCCCTCAGCCACCGGAACATCCTCCCATTTTCATTCTCCGCATAGCAGCACTCCGGTGTGGCAATAAAGCAGTCACATTCCGGCATTTTTTCTTTTACCATACGGTGCATGCGTTTCCAGGTCTCATCCGGAAGTGTATGTACCTTCAGAATCTTGTCATTCTTCCGGATCACTGTACCGCCATCCGACACAAAATACACCAGATCCTGCACCGGCTCAAACAGCTTTCTCTCACTGTCATACTGCCGCCCTGAACACACCACAAAGGTGATCCCCAGCTCGGTCAGTTTCCGGATCACTGTCATATATTCCGGATTGATGGTCATTGTCCCGTCTTTTACCAGAGTTCCGTCTACGTCTGTTGCGATCAGTCTTATCATGTTGTTTTTACTCCTCTACATCGGACAGCTTCTTTTTTCCTCTTTATCCATATCTCCACGGACATACCTGGCATTAAACTCCATATTGATCTCACGGATCTCTTTCTTTCCATCAATATAATCCTGATACATATCCGCAAGTCTCGCCATACAGCCATCACAGTTTGCGGAAATATTTCCAAGAGATTCCTCTACGATCTGTTTACGTTCTTCTTTTGTTGTATCTTTGATCAGATATCCTGGCATTGTTTTTTCCTCCTGATAGATTCACCTGTATTTCAGGTGTTTTGTACTTTCATTATTGTTCACTTTTTCTGTAAAAAAAGCTGCTTGTATCAAACAAACAGCTTTACAAAAATTTTCCTTTTCTGTTTTTTTATTCTACTCTGACCTAATGTCAGTGTCAACACAATTTACTTACTTTCACCTGATATCAATCCGTATCTTCTTTCCAAATCTTCTTTATTTATAAGCAGATTCCAGGCAGTCTTGTAACAGTATGGATGATATTTGTCACTCAATGCTTTGATCGTCTGTTTTCAAAGTAAAAGCCTCTGGAACAATTCCAGAGGCTTCGTACGTGCGTTAGAGGATTCGAACCCCCGACCTTTTGGTCCGTAGCCAAACGCTCTATCCAGCTGAGCTAAACGCACATCTTTGTTGCTTTTCCTTTGTGATATTTCGTATCACCGCTGCAACAATATGTATGATACTCTAAGACCTATAAAATGTCAAGGGTTTTTTGAAAGTTTTTTTAATTTTTTTCAAAATTATTTTTTATTGCTATTTTTGATGCAAAAGCAACAGTTTTTCAATTCCGTCTAAGTGCCTCGATCGGACTCAGTTTCGCTGCCTTTTTCGCCGGATAGATTCCGAAGAACACACCTACCGCACAAGAGAACAGCGTAGCCGCCAGGATGGTTCCTGCACTGATCCCAGGTGTGATCGTCATTCCCATACTGCTGCTGATCACCGCACAGATCGCATAACCACCTGCAATACCAAGGAAAATACCGATCAGGCCACCCATAATGGTCAGAATCGCTGCCTCTGCCAGGAACTGCAGCATGATCGAAGAAGTTTTTGCACCAAGAGATTTTCGGATACCGATCTCCCTGGTACGCTCTGTCACAGAAACCAGCATAATGTTCATAACGCCAATACCGCCAACCAGAAGGGAAATTCCCGCAACAAAAGAAATAAACGCTGTCACCATGCCAAGCATCTGGTTCATGGATTTCATGATATCCTGAAAGCTCTGTACCTGGAAATAATCATCACCCGCACTCTGATGGCGACGTTCAAGAAGATTCACAATCTTGTCTGCAACCATCTGGGAATCCAGATTCTTATCTGCCTGCACTATGATCTGATAAAATTCCCCGCTGCTTCCTGTAAAATCATCCATAGACGTATACGGCACATAGATGGTCACAGGCATTCCCTCATAGCTGTAACTTACAAACGTTCCGTTCTCTTTTTGCGTGGTAACACCGCAGATACGGAAAGTCTTGGTCAGGTCATAGCAGGTGACATCCAGTGTCATTCCTACAACATCATCTGTTCCGAAAAGTCTCTTCGCATCTGCATCTGAGATCACGCAGACATTCTTGCCTTCCTCGACCTCTTTTGCCCCAAAATAGCTTCCGTACTTCATTGTCGCATTATCCACAAGCTTGGCATCCTGAGCTTCACCAGTTACAGACAGGGAAAAATCTCCCTTTCCTGTCACAGTTTCGCCGGAATAAGAGTCAGACACATTGACCCCTTCCACCTCATCCAGCTCCCGTACAGCATCAATATCTCCCGGCTCTATCCAAACATCTGCTGTAGTGGCCTCATCACTGCAATAAACAGCAATCTGTCCACCGCCGATATCATCAATCTCACTGTTCATCTGATTCTTCGTACCTTCACCAATGGACACAATGGCGATCACCGAAGCGATACCGATAATGATACCAAGCATAGTGAGAAAAGATCTTCCCTTATTGGCCATGATATTATGGATCGCCATTTTTATATATTCATAAATATTACTCATTGGCAGTCTCCCCGGCATCTGCTGCACCATTGTCATCTGCCGGTACAGCCTCTGCAGCCATTCCCTCTTCCAGGGAACCAAGATCCTCGATCACCTCGTCACCGGCTTTGATTCCATCTGTAACCTCTACAACATCCTCAGAGCTGATTCCTGTTGTGATATCCTGTTTTGTGATCACACCGTCTTTGAGAACATAGCAGAAAGATCCGGCTTTGCCGATATTTACAACGCCAGCCGGAAGTGTTACTACATCCTCTGCCTTCTCAGCATATATCTTTACCTTGGCATCAACGCCAAGAAAAATATCTTCATCCGGCTGATCAATGCTGACAGTTGCCGAGATCAGTGTTGAACCCTTCTCGTTGGTTGTTGCAAGATGGCTGATCTTGATTACTTTTCCGATATACTTTTTATCACCGATCGTAATATCCGCAGTCTGGCCTTCTTTTACCTTGGCATAATCATACTTGGAAACATTGATATCAACGCTTACTTTATCTGTGCTCTGCAGGGTAAAAAGCTCCATTCCCTGTGTCACAGTCGCCCCCTGCTGTACAGCTGCCTTGGAAATAACACCGTTGAAGTCAGCTTCGATCCCTTTTTTACCTTCTTCTACAAGCTCTTTTGCCGACTTTGCATCCAGTTCTGTCAGGTTATTGGTAACACGCATCTTCTCTTTTTCTTCTTTAGTAAGACTTGTGGAATCTGCCTCCGCAATGGACTTCTGCGTTGCAAGATCGGACTGGAGGTCAGCAAGATCGGAACTTGCCTGTTCTATAGCATTCTCAATGCCGGAAGTATCAACGGAAGTGCTTACAGTCTCTGCTGAGCCACTTCCCTGATCTGCTGCATCCTGACCGGAACCTTCTGTTCCATCTGTAAATAGATCACTCTGACTGCTGTTCTGGCTGTTACTGTAATCTGCATATTCCGGCATTTTCGGCTGGTTCGCCTTTTTGTCCTCATACGCTTCTTTTGCCTGCTGGCTGTTGATCTCAGCCTGGCTTCTTGCTGCCTCAGCATCATCCAGAGCCTGTGCATTCTCATCAGAAGGATCTGCCTGCCACTGTGCAAAAGCCATCTGATAAGCAGTATCTGTCTGATTATATACGCCCTGTGCCTTGATATAAGCAGTATTCAGCTCTCCAAGCTCTTTCTGGTACGCAGGAAGTGTCTTGGTCTGATATGTATTCAGAGCCTCTGCATAGGCTCTCTGATTCTCTGCCTCTGCCTGTGCCTCAGCGGCAGCCTGAGCCTGAGCTGCTGCCTGTGCGTCGGTCGCTGCCTGAGACTGAACAGCTGATAACTGTGATTTCAGTGATGCAAGATAATTCTGCTTGTCTTTTACCTGCTGTTCCAGAGTAGCAACCTTGGATTTCGCATCTTTCTGCTTCTGGTCTGCCTGATTCGATTTATTAATGGAATTCTTATAATCATATTCGCCAGACTTTACATTCAGCTCTGCTTTCTGATTATCCCGCTCCAGATCCTTCAGTTCAAACTCCACAAGCTTCGTTCCTTTGGAAACAGAATCTCCGTCTGCAAAAGACACCTTTTTCACCTGTGCATTTACCGGTGAATAAAAAGTCTTCTGCTCATCACTGACTACAGTACCTGTGGCATCTACGATCTCCTCCACATCTCCTGCTGCAGCTTTTGTAACGGAAACCTGCGGAAGCTGTGCCGCTCCTCTGCTGCCTCCTGTTACGGAATAAACACCACCGGCCACTACAACCGCTGCAACAATACCGATCGCGATCTTTTTACCCTTTTTCATCTTTCACTATGCCTCCTCGACAAATTCTTCATTGATCATATCTGACTCGATCTTTCCATCCATGATGCGGACCACTCTTTTGGCCTGAGCTGCAATTCCGTTGTCATGAGTAATCAGGATCAGCGTCTCTCCTGACCTGTGCATACTTTTAAGGATTTCCATGATCTCCCTGCTGGAGGCAGAATCCAGATTTCCTGTTGGCTCATCCGCCAGGATTACCGGCGGTTTGGCTGCAATGGCTCTTGCAATGGCAACTCTCTGCTGCTGACCACCTGACATCTCGCCTGGCTTATGATCCATACGTTTCTCAAGCCCTACTTTTGTCAGAGATTCCACTGCAAGCTTTCTTCTTGTTCTCCGGTCGATCCCACGGTAGATCAGCGGAAGCTCCACGTTCTCAATGGCTGTAAGGTTCTCGATCAGGTTAAAGCCCTGAAATATAAAACCGATTTCCTTATTACGCACCACAGAAAGGTCATTATCTTTCATCGTGGACACGTCCGTTCCATTCAGATAATACTTACCGGAAGTGGGCACATCCAGACATCCCAGCATGTTCATAAATGTGGATTTTCCAGAACCGGACTGTCCGATGATCGCCACAAACTCGCCTTTTCGTATCTCAAGGTTCACATGATCCAGTGCACGTACCTCGTTTTCTCCGGGATTATATATCTTGCACAGATCCACCACCCGTACCAATGTTTCTTCCATGTCTCCTCCTCTTAGCTGTAAAGCGGATATCTGCCATCCGCTTTCGCTGTTTACATATCAAACGGATATCCGCAATCCGCATTCGTCACGTAGCTCTCACCTAATAACCTCTTCGCAGTTTATTTGGTTAAAAATACAGAGCAGCATCTGCAGGGGAACAGGCTGCTCTGTTTTATTACCGGGGAAAAATCCCTCTCATTTATTCATAACGAAAAACATATCTGAATGGATTCAGATCCTGAACAGAAATTTTTATGCTTCAAGAAGAAATGCCTTGTATGCTTTATATGCCTCGTATACATCTGCCTTGCTTGTAACTTCCCACGGAGAATGCATGCTCAGCACAGCCACACCGCTGTCAATAACTTCCATTCCATAAAGTGCAGCAATGTAAGCGATGGTTCCGCCGCCACCAAAATCAACTTTTCCAAGCTCTGCTGTCTGAAAAGCAACATCGTGATCATCAAAGATCTTGCGTACTCTTGCAACATATTCTGCATTGGCATCGTTGGAACCGGATTTACCTCTTGCTCCGGTGAACTTATTGAGAACGATACCTCTTCCAAGATACGCTGCGTTCTTTTTCTCAAAAGCCTCACTGTACGCCGGATCATAGCCTGCACTTACGTCTGAAGAAAGCATGCTGGAATTGCGAAGTGCACGTCTCACTGCCAACTCGGAATAACATCCCATTCCATCCAGAAGCTCTGCCACACTGTTCTCAAAAAACCTTGACTGCATACCGGTTGCTCCAACGCTTCCGATCTCTTCTTTATCTACCAGCAGGCAGCATCCTGTACGCTTCGGTGTCTCATTCATCTCAAGCATTGCTGCAAGGGAGGTGTAAGCACAAACCCGGTCATCCTGTCCGTAAGCTGCGATCATGCTTCTGTCAAGTCCGCATTCTCTCGCCTTGCCGGCCGGAACGATCTCAAGCTCTGCTGAAAGGAAATCTTCCTCCTCAATACCATATTTCTCATTTAAGATCTTCAGAACATTCTGTTTCACAGCTTCTTTCTTCTTGTCATCCGGAAGATCAGCAAGCGGTCTGCTGCCAATGAGAATATCGAGGCTCTCACCCTCGATCACCTCTGCAGCCTTCTTCTGAAGCTGCTTACCTGCAAGGTGGATCAGAAGATCTGTGATATAAAGAACCGGATCGTTCTCATCTTCGCCAATACTTATGTCAACTACACTTCCGTCTTTCTTTACAACAACGCCATGCATAGCCAGCGGCAATGTTACCCACTGGTATTTCTTCACACCGCCATAGTAATGGGTATCCAGATAAGCCAGATCTGTGTCCTCATAAAGCGGATTCTGCTTAATATCAAGACGCGGGGAGTCAATATGTGCACAAAGAATGCTCATGCCTTTGGAAAGCTCCTCTGTTCCCACATGAAACAAAGCTACGATCTTCTTCATACCAACTGCATAAACCTTATCGCCTGCCTGAATCTTGTCTCCTCTGGAGATCTTCGCCTCAAGTGCCTCGTAGCCTGCTGCCTCTGCCTGCTTCACGATCTCTGTAACGCACTCGCGCTCTGTTTTACCTTTATTGAGAAACTCTCTGTAAGCCCTGTTAAGCTTCTCCATCTCATTTTCATCTGCTTCCTTATAGGAAAGCCATGCGTTTCTTCTTTCCATCTGATGGTCCACCTTTCTTCTATAAGATTGCGGATCCTGCCTGCAAAAAAATCTGACAGTTTCCGTTTCTCATCATATTATCTGCAATCTGTCTACTATTATAGGTCAAACAATTTTAAATTTCCACCGCAATTCCCATTCTTTACAAAATCTTTATGATTCGCTATAGTAATTCTTAAGAAATTCAGGAGGAAAAAAACATGCAATCATCCGATCAGCTTCAGACGCTGCTTCATTCTGTTAACCGAAAAAGCTATCCGGCATACAAATCTCTTCGTGGTGCTTACCAGTTTGACAGATATATTTTGTCCATTGACCATGTGCAGGGAGATCCCTTTGCTTCTCCTTCTCATATCAGTGTGAAACTTACTCACCGGGATACCGGATTTCCTGCGGAGTATTACAAAGATACCCTTACCCGCATCACACTTGGCGATTTTCTTAACCGCCAGTTTGAGCAGCAGATCAGCCGCTACACCTTCCGGGCAAAAGGCTCCGGAAAAAGCGGTCTGATTTCTGTCAGTCACTGTTGTCAGGAAGTCCTTGCACGCACAGCCTGTGAAGTGACCGAAAAAGGCATTACAGCCCGTTTCTTCATCGGATTTCCGGCTAATGGCCGCACCATCAACTCTCCCGAGCTTGAAAAAATCTTCTTTGATTTTCTCCCGGTATGTATCCACAAAGCATTTTTTTACCGGAATCTGGATGCCGGCCGGCTGAAACAGGCTATCGAACTTGCTGAAGACCAGGAATACATCCGTCAGGAACTGCACAGACGTTCCCTGGCAGCCTTCATAAATGACGGTGCAATACTTCCCCGAGAGAGCGGTATTTCCTCCCGTCCGATGAAAGATTCCGTTCCTTTTGTTTCCCCGGAGCACTTACGTATTTCTCTTGATCTGCCCCATAAAGGAACCATCACAGGCATGGGGATTCCCTGCGGCATTACATTGATCGTAGGCGGCGGATACCACGGCAAATCTACTCTTCTCAATGCTCTGGAACTTGGTGTTTACAACCATATCTCCGGAGATGGGCGGGAATATGTGATCACCGACGATTCTGCCCTGAAGCTACGCTCAGAGGACGGACGTTTTATTAAAGACGTGGATATCTCACTTTTTATCAACGATCTTCCAAATAAAAAAGACACCCGCTGTTTTTCTACAGAGGATGCCAGTGGCAGCACCTCTCAGGCTGCCGGTATTATCGAAGGTATTGAAGCTGGAAGCAAAGTTTTTCTTCTTGATGAAGATACTTCTGCTACGAATTTTATGGTGCGGGATTCTTTCATGCAGCGTGTGATCTGCCGGGAAAAAGAGCCCATCACGCCATTTCTGGAACGTGCCCGGGATCTTTATGAAAAGGCTGGTATCTCTACAGTTCTGGTTGCCGGAAGCTCCGGAGCTTTTTTCCACATTGCAGATACTGTGATCCAGATGGATAACTACCGCCCTGTTGACATCACTGCTGCCACACATAAGCTTTGCAGCGAATATCCGCTTTCTGCCGCCGAACCCCCAGCGTTCCATATGCCTGACAGCCATCGTCTCATGACAAAAGCCAAAGCCGCACCGGCCCGTCACGGCCGCCCCGGCCAGCCGGAACGCCTGAAAACAAAAGTTCATGGAAAAGACGGCTTCTCCATCGGAAAAACAGAAGTGGATCTCCGCTATATCGAGCAGCTCACAGATTCCGAGCAGACCGATTCCCTGGCACTGCTTCTGAAATATGCCGTCGAGCACCTCATTGACGGAAAACATACTTTGCCGGATATCGTTGCTTATCTGGATACACAGCTCCATAAACAAGGCCTGGCCTTCTTCTCCGAAGGAAATTATATTCCCTGCGGTTATGCCATACCACGTATTCAGGAAATCTATTCCTGCTTTAACCGTTACAGACGGCCTTGATCCAATAATTACTCACTTTTATCCGTAACTCAAAACCACCGTCCTGTCGGCTCTGTCTTGCCAAACTGAACGGTGGTTTATCTTCATACATATTTTAGGGAAAGGAAAGAGTTTTTCTTAAGAGATTCTGTTCTCTTAAGATGTTTATATCATACAAGATAAATGTGAGAGAAATTTGTACAATTTCTAATAAATTTATAAAATTTATTAACGAATTGTAATCATTTCCAAAAATAATCCTTTCATTCGGTACTTCGGACTGTTTCTCACAAATATCAATCGTGTCTCTGTTCCTGATTATCATACGTCTCACAGAACCTGGCTGCAAAGGCCGGCGGTTCCTGGTGTGCATAGAGATGTGAGATATCTCCGAAAGAACTCATACGGAAAGACGCGATACCTTTACGGCGTTCTTCTGTTGTCAGCGTACTTACCGATGACGGTGCCGCGCAGAAATTCTGAAGCATTACGATCGGAGAGATACTGAGAAGATAACTGATCAGCACGCAGCTTACTCCAAAATGGCAGAAAAAAACCAGCGTATCTTCGTTCGCTTTCTCAGCTCTGTAATAATGTCCTTCGCGGACATATCCGTGCTCAGCCAGCACTTTATCAAAACTCTGTGTTACCCAGTCATATTCTTCTTTCATATGGCCTTCCCGCAGGATATCATTATCCCACCAGCGGTCAAAACTGTAAAAGTTCTCAATTTTTGTCCAGTCCTGTGGAAGCCAGTCCCATGGAATGATCTTATCGCCGTTTCTGTCCGGTCTTCTGATCTGAACATCAAACTCTCTCAGCCATTCACACTCCGTCGCTGTCCTGCCTGTTTTCTTCAGTGTGCAGGATGCCGTATCTTTCGCCCTTCCAAGTGGTGAGACATAAAAATCCCTGACATCAAGCGCAGCAATCTTTTCAGAGAGAAATTCCGCCTCTTTCCAGCCCTTTTCTGTCAGGGAATCTATTGTATAATCCGGGTCGCCATGTCGTATAAAAAGTAATTTCATCTTTTATGTGTCCTCCATTTTATAACCTGGATTTCCATTATATTCTTATTTTTTCTATTGTCAATTCCTGTTTTCTTTTTTATTCAGTACTGATTTTCAGATTGCAGCCTCCTTATAACCGGCAGTACGACCAGTCCTTGTCTATTCTGTCTTCTCTGCTTTCAGCTCCTGAACTGCTTTCTTCAAAGCCTGAAAAGTCTCCTCACTGATAATATGCTCAATTCGGCAGGCATCATGAAGAGCTGTTTTCTCCTGTACTCCCAGCATCATCAGCCAGCTGGAGATCAGCTGATGGCGTTCATATACTTTATCTGCGATCTTATGGCCGTCCTCTGTCAGACGAATATCTCCATTATCTGCAACTGTGATCAGATTCTTCTGACGGAGATTCTTCATTGCCACACTGACGCTCGGCTTCTTAAAACCCATTTCTGCTGCAATGTCTACTGCTCGTACAAGTGAGCTTCTTTTTCCCATGATCAATATGGTCTCCAGATAATCTTCTGATGATTCATTTGATCTCATGCTATTTACACCTCCCTCGGTTTGTTAAAACTAACCAAGTTAATCATAGCATACTTTTGGCGATTGGGCAATGCTTTTCACCGAAAAAAAAAGCCTGACAGCAAAAAGCTGTCAGGTATTTGCTACTGCATCCGGGCTGTCTCCTCTTCGATAACCTGATATCCACAATCTGAACATATCTTCAGCATTTTAGACAGTTTCAAAAATTTTTCATGGGAATAATCCTTATTCAGAAGTTGTGTATACCCCTGAAGTTTCATTTCTGCCAGAACATGTACAAGATCACTGTCTGCTTCTTTTCCATAATTTTTCAAAAAGTTTTCCTGCAAAAGCTGTTCCATTTTTTTGCAGGTATCTTCCCAGAAATTCTCATATCGGGTACCTTCTGCTCCATTTATAAGAATCCTGGCAATGTCCCGATTTTCCCAGATAAAATTAATAACGATCCGGTCATACTCCTCCGGCTGTATTATTTTCTCTTTCTGAGGATCTGCAAGGCTGCCTGCGATCTGTTCCAAACTGCCTACGGTTTCCTCCACGATCTTTTCAAAAAGAGATGCCTTGCTTTCAAAAAAGAAATACAACGCTCCCGTGGTCACATCGGCTTTTCTACAAATCGAACGAAGAGATGCTTTCAGGAACCCTTTATCCCTGAACTCTTCCTTTCCAGCCTCCAGAAGTCTGCTCCGCACAGCACTTTCTGTTTTTTCCATATTGTACGCACTCCATTATTTTTTCCTGTGTTCTCCGCATACAGGAAAATTCCTCTTGTTTCAGTTTTCGGCCAGAATTTTCGTCTTATTCCGGTCATGTGAATATTTTAACCCATATCTTCCCAAAAGAAAAGTATAAATGCTTTATTTCATGGGTGAATCCCCTCGATCTGTGACAATTTCATATCCCACAGACTCTGCACGTCTTGAAAGGCACCCTCTGCATTCCGCTGCTTCCTCCCCTGTACATATCTTATTGTCATAAAGCTCATACTGTTTCCTGTTCTTCACTGGTGAAAGATTAGACATTACCACATTTGCACCTGCCTGAAAGCCTTTTTCACGGCCTCTGGGGTCCAGAGTTCCCAGTGCTGTTGTAGCCGGAAGAAGCACCTTCGGCAGCATGATCCGGATCACAGACAGAAGAAAAAGCGTCAGCTCCACACTTCCTGGCTCTTCCTTCGCGAATTTCGTATCATGATGAGGAATAAACGGCCCGATCCCTGCCATATGCGGATTCAGTTTCTTCAGAAAAACAAGATCCTCTGCCAGGTTTTCCATGGTTTGTCCCGGTGCCCCTACCATAAATCCAGCTCCGATCTGATATCCCAGTTCTTTCAAATCATAAAGACATTGTTTTCTATTGGAAAGGCTCAGATTCTCCGGATGCAGATAGCGATAATGTGCTTCATCAGCTGTCTCGTGGCGAAGGAGATAGCGATCTGCACCTGCTTCCCGGAATTTTCGGTAGCTTTCTTTCGATTTTTCTCCAATGGACAAAGTAATGGCACAATCTGGATAGTTCTGTTTTATAGACTTTATGATATCAATCATCCGCTCATCATTAAACCAGGGATCTTCCCCTCCCTGGAGTACAAAAGTCCGAAATCCCAGTTCATGTCCATTCTCGCAGCATTGAAGGATTTCCTCCTTGGTCAGACGATAGCGTTCCGCATTGGTATTAGAACGGCGGATCCCGCAGTAATAACAGTCATTTCTGCAGTAATTGGTAAACTCAACCAGACCTCTTGTATAAATCTTGTTTCCAAAATATTTCTTCTGGATACGAACAGCTTCCTGCCTGATCACGCCTACAGTCTCCGGATCTTTGTATAAATTCAGAAGTTCCGGATACTCCTCCTGTTCAAGCTGTCCCTGTTTAATAAATTTCTCTGCAATCCCCATAATTTATATACCCTTCTTTTTTATTTTTAAAATCAGTTATAGCATTCTCAAAACAGTTATAGATATATTTTATCATAAGTAATCTGACTATTCTATAAAAAGACTCTTTCCACACTTCTGACATAATAAAACGGACACCCTGCAGTAACTGCACAGCATCCGTTTCCATAAAATTATATAGATTAATTTTCAATTATCTGATCAGATCTTTCACAACCTCACCAGCAATGATCAGACCTACCACTGACGGCACAAAAGCATTACTTCCTGGCACCTGGCGACGCTGAGTGCATTTTCTGGCAGTTCCCGGAGGACAGATGCAATGTGATTTGCAGCTTATGGCCATATCATCTATCGGTGTCACTGGCTTCTCCTGTGAATAAACAACTTTCAGTTTTTTGATCCCGCGTTTCTTCAATTCACGACGCATAACTTTTGCCAGCGGGCAAACCGATGTCTTATAAATATCCGTCACCATAAAACCGGTAGGATCCATCTTGTTTCCGGCTCCCATAGAGCTGATGATCGGCGTTCCGCTGGCCTGTGCCTGTTCAACCAGCATCAGCTTACCTGTTACTGTATCAATCGCGTCAACCACATAATCATACTGAGAAAAATCAAAAAAATCTGCTGTCTCCGGCACATAAAAAGTCTTATGGATGTTTACCACTGCGTCCGGATTGATCTCAAGGATACGTTCTCTGGCTACATCCACCTTATATTTGCCAACTGTTTTTCTTGTTGCATAAATCTGACGGTTAATGTTGGTCAGACATACTTTATCGTCATCAATAAGATCTATTGTTCCGACACCGCTTCGCACCAGCGCTTCTACTGTATATCCGCCAACTCCGCCGATTCCGAATACTGCAACTCTGGAATTTTTCAGTTTCTCCATTCCTTCTTTTCCAATTAGTAATTCTGTTCTTGAAAACTGGTTCAGCATTTTCTGATTTCTCCTTGTATTCTGTGCTTGTTCTGCTATATTTACATTTCGCTTTTCTGTTTTTATGACTGCCAGGATTCTATCATTTATATATAGTCTTGTCAATATCCCTACTGATACGCTAGGAATATATGGTACAAAAAAAGACTCCATTTAAGGAATCTTGTTAATACTGCGGGTAGCCGGACTTGAACCGGCACGGAGTTGCCCCCGAGAGATTTTAAGTCTCTTGTGTCTGCCTATTCCACCATACCCGCATATTCAATTAAAATGTTCAAAAATGGGGCCTATAGGGCTCGAACCTATGACCCTCTGCTTGTAAGGCAGATGCTCTC